>QGNH01001639.1_pt1 | contig 14624 bp, 16 predicted proteins | sample 1735481 | NCBI WGS metagenome assembly QGNH01 (sample SAMN09239004, study PRJNA386568) | Viral metagenome, whole genome shotgun sequencing project. | reverse complement strand
GATTGCAATTACCCTTAAAATATGGGATGCGAACAACCATGAACGTATTGTATTTGATTATTTACTTGAAGCCATGAGTTTTAAACTTCGCCATTTTGCTGAAGCTACCGGCCTACTCGAAAAATATGAATCTGGTGTCTTGCTTGCGTCACACTGTTTGGGTAAATCTGGCTATTTAGATCTTATTGTTCAAAAAGATAAAACCGGTCAATACCCAGATAAAAATGCAGTTAAAGATTATGTCACGCCTGATGAGCATTCCAAACCAGCCCCTAATTATCCAACTACTAAACCATTAGATCAAGAAAACCCACCGTTTGACGATGATATTCCATTCTGAGGTATATATGAAAACTAAAGTAGTAAATAAAATTATACGAAATAAAGATCCGTACAAAAATAAGATAACACGGGAAGCGCATGAGTATGCCGATGAACTTGAGAAAAAACGCTTCCCAAAAGGTTATCAGGAAATGAAGCGCATCGATTCTAAACTTAAAAACAAGCATTTTTCTGGCGAAAATTATGGCACGACCAAAGAAGTCAGTCGTGAAATACCAAAAAAGGATCGTAAAGAAACCTTGTTCCATGAAGGTGTCGAACTTAAAAAGAAACGACAATTGAGGGCCAAGAAACATGCGTAAAAAAGATATTTATGTACCAAAGCCAATTTCAATTAAAGATNNGATTCTCTATTGATATTGGCAGCAATTATCGGTACTACTTTTATATTATGTTATTTTTCCGATCTTACTAAAATAATGGCTGAATCTATTTATCATTTTACTATTGCAACATTCACAGGGAATTAATATATGGATACTTTTCACACTATTTTGATGGCAGTTATTCTATTCTGCTTATTAATTGGTTATGGTAACATCACTGATCAAATTGATGATTCTGAAAGCAGGATCGTTCAGCAATGTGATATTGCACACCAAAATGAATAAGTGAATAGCCAAATGATTGCGATTATCAAGTGTATTATTNNTTAATAAGTGGGATATTTTTCTATCGCCATTTGAGTAAATACAAAGAAAGAGAAAACGACATATGCCAGGATTAGAACAAATAGAAATATTACTAATGATAAATTTGGGATTATTGTTAGCAACCTTTATTCTATTCCAAGTAATTTTTTGGATGATTGTTTGTAAAAAATAAACGCCAGCATTTAACTGGCGTATAAGTTTAGACAGAAATAAATTCAGTTACCACTAACATTCCAATCGTTCCGGCTTGTCCAACTGCGCTGCCCCCTGTTCCGCCTACTGCTGAACCAGATGCACCCGAGCCATTGCCAGAGCCTGTCACACCAATGACACTCGCATTTGCCAATGATACGACACCTATGCCGCCATTGCCGAAAGGCGAATCACCACCATCACCTGCAATAGCTGCCGGGCTAGTCGAAGCTAATGCATTACCTGGACTTCCATTTTGGCCGGTAATAGATGAAATTCCAGTTCCTGTTGATGCAGTTCCTCCCGCGCCTCCAGCATAGGTATTTGGTAATGCTGCCGCTGTAGCATTCACACTCCCAACACCGCCATTTGCTGTTAAAAGTGCGCCAAATGATGTTTGACCGCCTGTTCCACCTGGTGTAGCGGCAGCCCCAGCTGTACCAGCTGCGCCAATCGTTACTGTTTGTGATGCTCCAACGGTTGCCGCCGAAAACCATGCTGAATTATAACCACCACCACCACCCCCACCTGAAGCTACTGCTTGAGCTGTTGTACAGACCGCACCACCTGATCCGCCACCGCCGCCCACTTCCTGCACATAGCAATACTTCATGCCAGTGGTTGGCGTATATGTTCCGCTTGCTGTGAAAATTTGTACTTTTGCTTCGGTAAACGGTGGTAATGTAATGTTGATTGAATTATTTGTCGTCATAAATAAAATCCTTTTAATTAACTGTAATATTTCCCTGTGGGCCTGTTAAGCTCACCCAATTTGTATTTGCTACAGCGCAAAGCAATGCAATAGAATCAAATTGATTTGTAGATGCTATAAATCCAGAGGTACCCGATGTCGATGCAAGATCACCTACATTAATCTGTTGGGATGCATTCTGGGCAACCTTCCATCCACCAGCACCAAATCCTGAAATATAAATTATAGTTCCGAAAGCTGCGGTTGCTGGCAATGTCAACGTAGTTAAACTGGCATTTGTTGTGACATAACCACTTTCAACAGCCATTGCTTGTGTGGTTCCAGCTACAGATGTCCATGTAATCCCTGTTGCACCCACTGCGTTAATCGTAGTTCCACTTGAATTAGTGGTAAGCGATATGTTTGCTCCGGCTATCAATGCAGTTGAAACTGGATTTGTCCAAACGGCTGTTGATGCACTTCCGGTTGTTGTACAGACATATAAAATTTTATCCGTTGTGTCCCAACATAATTGATACGTATTTCCTGCAACTGCACCATTAGGATTACCTGCATTAGATAAAATAGTTTGCGACATCATTAATGTTGCAACTTGTCCCAGTGTTTCCTGTACTGAAGTTCCTGGGCTTGATGGTGATATATAACCTTGTACTGCATAAATAATATCTGTCAGGGATGCAGTTAACACCGTTGGCAATTGCGTTATCATTTCATTCGACATACTGAAATCCTTTTCAATCCATTTTATACAACTGTAATATTTCCCATTGCATTTCTAACGACCCAGGTTGTATTGGCAACAGTGCAAAGAATATCGACCTGATCATATTGATTAGTAGATGCTAGACTTCCACCCGTTCCAGTCGTTGTGGTTTGATTTCCAATCTTTATATTTTGGGATGCATTCTGGGCAACCTTCCATCCACCAGCACCATTGCCACAAATAGAAATTAGGGTTCCTTGAGCAGCTGTCGTGGGAAGTGTTAATGTTACTAATGCAGCATTATCAGCAATATAACCATTGTTAACAGCAAGTGCTTGCGATGTTCCGGTTACATCAGTCCATGTTACGCCACCTCCGGTTGATGCAATCGTGATAGAACCTGCAGCATTTGTGATTGCGATACCAGTTCCTGCTGTTAATGTCGCGGCAACAGGTGTTGCAGTTGTTGATCCAATAAGCAATTGCCCATTAGTCAATGAACCTATCCATGTTGGAACGCCTGCGGAAGTGGTGGCGAGAATTGCACTATTGGTTGTGGCGAGTGCGCTCATCACATTTGCCGCGGATGCATAAAGTAGAGTATTGATAGCATTCGTTGCAGGATAAGTTGTTGTACTCCATGCTGGTGTTCCCGCACTTGAAGCTTGTAACAATTGTCCTGTCGTTCCCGCTGCTAAAATACTGGGTACGCCCGTTGACGATGTAACCAATACGCCACTATCCGCTGTTGCTAATGACGAAACGGCAGTTCCATTCGCCGCATAATATGCAAGATCATTAATTGTACCCGTGTTAACTGTTCCGCTTCCACTAGCTGGGCCCCAAGATGGTGGTGATCCAGTGGTGGCTGTTAATACTTGGCCTGTCGTTCCATTTGCAAGCCATGACGGAACACCACTTGCTGAGCTAATTAACACTCCATTATTAACAGCTGCTATTTGACTAACTGTATTGGCTGCAGATGAAAAAAGTAAATTATTTATCAAAGTCGTTTGCGGATAAGTTGCAGTCGACCATGCCGGAGTACCAGCGCTTGATGCGCTTAAAAACTGTCCCGTCGTTCCTGCGGCTAAAATACTGGGTACGCCAGTGCTAGAAGTCACTAATACACCAGAATCTGAAGTGGCTAATCCTGAAACGGTGGTGCCACCTGCGGCATAATAGGCAATTTGATTAAGCGTTCCGGCGGCAACATTTCCATTGGCTGTCGTAATACTTCCTAACATATTCGTCCAGGTAATGGCCATATCGTTAGTTGCACTGTAAGGCGAACGACCTAAATATAATAGATCTGTACCCATCATGGAGCTGGCGGGATTTGCTACGAAAATCTGTTCAATATTAGATGACATATCAACTCCATTTGATATTTGTTAAAGCAATAAAAAGTTTCCACCATTTAATAATAGCAATGGTGGCCCAGCCAATTCTAAAAAATTCCCTGGAGCTGGTGGAAAGGGAGCCCCTTCATTTTCAGATTTTTCAACAAAAACACTATCCGTACCAAAATTATAATTAGCATAAAAAGCAAAATTATGGGTATGAGACTGCATATAATGATACTCCTACATCAGCGGTCGTATTATCCGTAATTGCGCTAATTTTACTTCCAGCTAATACTGTTCTTGAGGCTGGATTTAATTCAGCTGTTGTAGCTGCAAATGTACCAGCCGCAGGAACTGCTGCAACAGCACCTGAAAAATCAACCCAAACATTAGTACCAGGTTGATAGGAAAAAACAGCAATCCATATTTCTTTATTAGATGGCACTGTAATATTACTCGCAACGCCATTAGCAAGTGTTGCGCTATATTTATCAAGTGCAGAAACTGGCGCATAAGCACAAAAGCCTTGCACATCGCGCCCAAAATTCAATAAAGTTGACATGATCTAAATCCTTATAGTTTCATGAATATGTTATAAAATGTGCTTGGCTGTAAATTATTATGCGCACTACTTCCACCGGTTGCGCCCGTTGTTGCGGCAAAAATATTGAACATTCCGCCCGTTGCGTCCAAACTACCACCCGATGCAATTTCTTCACGAAACGCAGTTCCCGTTAATGGTGGATGGGTATGTGATGGCATTTCAGCAATAGATAATGTATGCGCTGATTCACCCGTTAGCGCACCTGTATTGCTTAATATGACGTTGCTTGTTCCGGTGCCGGCACTCGTAAATACTATTGCAGTTCCCGCTATTGCATTTGCAAAAGTAGTCGCAACGTTGAAACTTGTTCCCGCTAAATTTGTTACATAATAAACTGCATTCGCGACAATTCCGCCAGGCAATGTTCCTGTGGTGGTAAAAGTAATTGGCTGATAATTATAAAGTACGGTGCCATTCGTAATCGTAATTAATAAATTACCGCCTGAATTTGATGCTGTTATCGTTTGATTATAAATCGCAAGCAATGATGCAATAGGCACTGAACCCATCACAACTTGACCCAACATTTTTGTTAAAGCTAGTGCATTATTAGCATTAAAGTCAGCAATTGCTGTTGCACCAAAATTTGTAGTTGATCCCGCGCTTGTATACATTTGCGCAATAGGATTAAAAGTCGCACCTGTATCATAGGTTTTTGCTAAATTCCAAATGACGCTGAATAATTGCCACGCATCTTGGGTTGCCCTTGTTGTCGCATTCGATGTCGGATTTCCCAATGTGCCATTATTCATTGGCACCCATCCAAAAGGTGAAAATGCATTTATGCTTGTGCGTGTATCACCCGTTCTTGGCGTTCCAATCACTGCATCAATTTGATCATAGGTTTGAAATTGATTTGTCGGAACTTGTTCTGGCGTGCAGAGATAAATTTGTGGTTTAGCAAAATTGAAATTACATAATTGTGATAATGGAATACCAATCTGTAAATAAAATGCATCATCGCCACCATTCCCTAATGCAACACCCGTTGATAATGGAAATGTAAATGGAATGACATATTTTACCCAACCGCCTGTTAATGGAATAGTCTGAATAATTCCAGGTGCTGGCGACGTTACCCCTGTACCCGCAAATTGATATAAATTCAACGTAATTGAATTGGAACCGGCTTGATTCTGCGCATGCAACACTACACTTGCTGTCACACCTTCCAAATTCTTTATGTGTAATGAAATTGGAATTTGAATTACTTTTAATGTTTCACCAGTTTGAGCAGCGGTACAAGCTACGTTGCAATAATATTCAGGCGTAATATCGTTTTGTAATGGATTTGTCCCCGCGGCAAATTTATTAAATGTGATGGTATCAGTAGCCCCAGCGATATTTTTAATAAATCGCATTTCAGGCATGCTAAATCCATCGTGCTGATCTGGCGCTATAATTGCTGAGGTTACAGCACTTCCATTTAATGATCCTATGTTTCGCCAAAATTCTCCATTCACAATTAAATTTTGATTAGTTGGAATAGTCGTGCCTGGCGTGCCTCCGCTTGATGGCACAAATGGAAAATTTTGTAAGGTAAATTCACCCTCTCCATTTGAATTTTGCACCACAACATAATAGGGCTGCGGCGTAATATTATCGACTTCGCTATAAGGATAATAAAACGGTACAGTATTATTTCCACTAGGATCTGTGATTGTTCCAATTCCACTGAGAGTCAATGGATTTGGTAATGTAATATATGTATAAGCACCCGCGACACCAGATTGGAAATACCAATTCTTAAGGGTAGTTCGTGAATTATCTTGATACATCGTAATTGTGCCATCAGCCATGGGCAATCCGTTATCCTTATCGATAAGCAGATTCTGCATCATAGGAGCAGCAACAAGTAAATTCGGATTGATAGCCATTCCTTAGCGTCCTTTCATCTTTTGATTATTATAGTTTAAGAATCCTCTCGACCCACCATAATAAAGTGGCTGCACTGCATTTTCTAAATGTTTAATAAGCCNNGTTCAATCCATCGTCCAAATCCTAAACCTGCTAATGCACCGCTAACCGGACCACCTATGCCAGGATTAAAATATTCACCACTAACTGCACCAGCGGCAGCTGGCATTAAGTATCGCATTGCTTCGCCACGATTTAATTTATCTTGTAACTTATCACCAATTTCCACTAAGGGATGATCTGATGGTATTGCGCCCGTTCTTTTCTCTTGGCCTTTTCTGATTTCTTTCGCTAGTTGATTTGCATCGACATCTAACTTTCTACCCTCAGAAATCGCAGATAAATTTGGACTGGACAAATAAGGATAATATTCTTCATGTGATATTTTCTGCCCAAGATTGTATTGCGCCAAGGCATCTTTATCTTGTGATAAGAATTTTTGTATTTTGCCCTGTACATATTTTCTCGAATAATTCAGCGCTTGAGCTGTATCTATTTTATCAGGTGAGGTTGAAACTTTAGCCCAATCTCTTCCCATTTGAGATTGCAAATCATGTAAATTTCTAAAATTTGGTTCATTGTTAAAAGTATTCAAACTTCTTTTAACATCGCCAGTAAAATACTGCTCATCTTCAGGATCAAATTTTAAATAATTCTTAGGATTAACTGTTGTAAGATAATCATCATATTTGGCATTAACCGGCGCATAAGCAGCTTGTCTTTTTTGATCTGCCGCATTAAATCCTTGTTCAATTTGATTGCCAAATTTTTCACCATACTTTTGCGGATTAACTAATTCTGCCATTCCACCAATACCACGTGCAGCCATAGGAGCTGCTTCTATCATTGCATTCGATTTTAGATTAGATAAGAAATCCTTACCCAATTGTGACATGGAATTAACATTATCTAAATTCTGCATCGTCATGCCAGTTGCGACCGTTCCAACTCTGCCAGCACTGTTGACCAATCCAGAAAATAAGCCAGGGCCTTCCATTAATTCTGGTTGCGCCATCATTAATCCTTTTCCTGCAGTTTTTCCTACTAAATTTGCAGTTTGTTTAGGATCATAAAGACCTGACTTTGGAAAATTTTTATTTCTCGATAATGCCAACTTGATAAGATCCAATGGATTTATAGGTTGATTATCCCAGGCTAAATCTGCTGCATAATTGCTACTTGGCTGACCTTGTTGTTGTGCTTGTGATGATAAATTCTGCGCAGCACTAATCGGTTGAGATAAATCCGAATAATCCACTGATTGCTCAGCGGGTTGCGCTAAATCCGAATAATCATAATCTTGATCATCAGCCATTTGCTTTTATCTCATATAATTTTGGACGACCTTTACTACCTGCCAAAGCTTCATTTATTCTAGATAAATGTATTGCAAATTTATTACCTCTAGCATCTTGAAGCCATTTAGTTCCTGATGGCGCATTACTCGAACTTTCTGGCGTTTTATTTGCTACTGGATTACCTTCATTATCCAGGGAATAACCACCTTCACTTCCCATGGCTTTCTTAAGAACAGGTTTAGCTTTCTTATTTAAATCATCCATTATTTTTGATACGCGATCGGAATAACTTTTTTGCGTATCATTAGGTGATACTTGTAACATTTGAGAGTAGCGATTAAATAAATCCTGTGTATTAGGGCTGGGATAAATTAATTTTAATAATTCAGTCGCACGTGATACTTCACCCTGAAATGTATTATAACGACCAGCATAATCTGGATCGTCACTAATCATTCCGCCAATACCACCTAATCCTGCTTTATTCATATTGGTAGCTAATGCAGCTTTCAGATATTTTGGATAAGCACCACTACTCATAAATTCTTTGGCATCTTCTTTTAGACCTGGAACCAAAGAATTTAAATTGTCAATTGCCGTCAAACCTTGTTGCGATTGCGAAATAACATTATTTTCTGGGGTTATCATATGCTTCCCATTCCCCGCGTTATAAGCAGTTCCAGGAGAATGCAATTGCTCGTTATAGCCGCTCATAGTTTTTTGGGTTACATTATTTCCCAAATTGCCAGACGGTAAATTAGGATTATCAGGAAGTTCGCCAGAATGATTACCATTTTGCGCGACATCATTTATATTGGCCTGTGTCGCAACTGGGTTTGCATCGTTTGTACTCGCACCGGCATTCATAGTCCCCATGCTTCCGCCCATTGTCGAGCTTACGCCACTACCATTATTCGCGCCATTTCCTCCGCCAAATAATTTACTAATGAAACCGCCTATTCCACCTCCACCAGTATTTCCCAAAACTCCTACATTACCGCCCATGGCCGAACCGTTTTGTTGTAAGAGTTGGGAAATCAGTTGCATCATTTGCTGGCGTTGTTCCGGCAGCATCGCCATGGCTAATGGTGAGGATGCAATTTCAGCTAACGGAGCAAATTGCTTGGCGAAAATATCCGCTTGCGCTTGACGCGGGGCAAAATAATTTTGAATCCCCTTACCAAACATGTCCATGCCAGTCTGTGCGCCTTTTAGTAGCGGATTGGCTTGATCCCAAGTAATGGGTTGAATGTCAGGAAATTGTAATGGCATTTATCACTCCTTACAGAAACGCTGCTAATAACGATCCGATACCACTACCAAATGCGCCCAATTCGCCCTGACTATGCATATTGTCAGCATTTTGGCCTTGGTAAGCCAAGTTGCCTTGTTGCGCAAGAACTGAACCAATATCTTGACCCAATCCAATACCAGCAGCAGCCCCAGTATTGTACATACCCTGTTCACCTTGCATGCCCATACCATATAAGCCCATGGCATTTTGTAGCCATTGGTTATAATCTTGATTTGCAAGATTAGTAGCTAATGCCATATCTTGTTGCTGATTTTGCGGGGAACCTGCCATGCCACCAGCTGCGGCAGCATGATTAGCGCCTTGAAGAGCTTGTTGTAAGGCGAATTGAAAACCAGGCGATTGATGATAACTCTGGCCAATTTGATTGACTCTGCCACCTGGATCATTTAAAAGATTACCGTATTGGCCTTGGAGTGCATTGCCAGCTTGATTGCCGCGATTAATATAGGGCGACATATATTGCTGCAATAGGCCTGGAATTTGATTGTAATAATCCATCGCCTTATCAGCGGGATTTTGCCAGTTGCCGAACATGGCTCCAATTCCTGCACCAGCTAAACCGCCAGCACCCGCCATATAGGGATTATAATCTGCCATGACCGTAAGTCCTTTACGTTAGTGTGAATGTCTTCCATGTACCAGCTATATTACCTTTAAATTCATTGTTTGTTGAGTCGTAAATAATATTCGCAATTGAGGCTGCCGCTGNNTGCAATATTACTCGCTGGTTGCTGTGGAATAACAAAGCCTTCATTCTTAAAATTAGTCTGTAATGCCAAATTTAAATTATTAAACCAGGCTGCCCAGAGAGGCGTCATATTACCGCTTTTATCAACAAAAGGTTGATCGCGTGGTAAGTCTGGGAAGATAGCCGATGGTTTCTTTGGAGTAATTGTCATTGTCTTAAGTTCGCTATTCCATCAGTTGCAACAAAACGTCCTAATCCCCAGAATTTAAACTGGGGCGTAAAATCATTGGCAAGTCCAAGCTGCCACCACAATAATTTATTCTTACGTTGTCCCAATGGATTTAATATATAGCCAAAATCAGTGCCAAATGATGCACCGCCATCAATTGAAATAGATAAATCCACACGCGGTTGAATGTAGACAATATCCATATTTTGCGCGATTAGAAAATCAAAATCATTTGAATCGAATTGTTGCGATACGACATTATTTCCATCTTGAGTAAGAATGTATTGGCCATCCTGCGTAACGAATAAAATATTATTACCTTGTGTAATAATGAATTGGCCATCTTGAGTAATTAGATAAAAAGGCCCAATAAATTCTTGTTGTCCCGGTGTTTCGCCAGTTTCGATCGTAAAGCCTAAATCATTAACAATGAAATATTCGTGTGATGGTAAACGTATTTGCTTACAAATCCTAAAGCGCGGNNATTATACGTTGTGAAAATAGTATCAAAAGCATAAATATTACCATTGTTCTTTGAGACAAAATAATATTGATTATTGAAGAATGCGACTTCATTGGCGATAAAATAATTTAAATTCTCATCACTAGCATGGAAAAATCGCTTAGTATTGAAATCATAAAATAGCGATAAATTATCAGTGTAAAAATTAATATGATAAATTAAATGGCCATCCTGTCTAAAGATAAATCCTTGCGAATCGGCTGGATCTTTTAATTGTGAGAATAAAAAGTCAATACCATCTGTTGTAATCTTAGTTGGCATTCCACCATCAGAATACATAATGATTGGGCCGGATTTTTCATTACCAGCAAGCCATACTACTAATTCATCAAATCGTGCAATGGTTGCTGCATTAATGCAGCCATAATCAATATTGAATGAATCATTCCGCTGATAAGGAAATAGTTGATAACCAACATCAAACCAAGCTTCAGTCACAACAGATCCCATAACAAGTATCATATTTCCCTTACTTGGAAATCTTATGACAGCTTGAATATTATCTGGTTTCGTTTGCATTGTTCCAACACTAGCAGCATCCGATGCCCAGGTCAGACCATCGTTTTGTCCTGATAAACGCCATATATTTGTTTGTGTTGTACCTGTACTAAAATCTTGTGTGGCAGCACATAAAAAGTAAGTATCATGAAAATCAATGTAGCCAGGAATAAAATTTAATCCGGGAACTATTTGAAATACAGGACTTAAAGTTGGATCATAAATATAAATATTTACACCATCAGAAATTGCAATCTGCGGTTTATTATTTTCAGTAATGTAAACGACACCAGTTGATGTAGTAAGCGTGCCAATTAAGATGGCTTGCGTGTCATAACTATGCATTAAATTTTGATCGAAGAATATATTAACTAAATATACATTCGCATCAACAACAACAACCATTCTTCCGAACTTTGTACTGGTATAAATACCGCGGCCTTGAATGCCCAGACTCGGCACCGCAACTTGATAACCAGCATAATCAACAAGCCAATCATCAGAAATAAACATATTATATGTTTTTTCAATGTCTATTTTTGGATAACGCCCAAATACACTAGATCCTACAATATTGATTGGTTGTTGTTTGAAATTTTGGCCACGAGCAATCATTAACTGGGTCTCCAGCCATGCCCAATATTGACATCACCATAATTGTATCCTGGGTTTTGATCTCTAGTTAGGATAGTCGTTTTAATCATGCTTAAATCAGGCGGCGAAACATACATTAATTTACGTTCATAGCCTTGTAATATTTTTGCAGATTCAGGATTAAATTGTATGCCATATTCAGAACACATAAATTGCGCTAACTTATATCGTAAATACTCAATATAGGAAGTGTCATAACCCTGATTTGCACTATTAATAAAAGTGTAAGGCACAATTTCAGAAATATTTGTCAGATCGGTATTTAATGCGACATCCACTAAAAATAACTTAGCCATCATTTTTAATGTGTAATCAGATTCCGGTAGAAAATAAATGGCTAAATTTCCACCCCCTAATGCTCGATTGTAATTCCAACTAAATGGCAACGATTCAATATTATCCACACGACCGGAACCATAATAATTTCGTCTTGTGATTGATTCCATCGGATAGCGCACCACATCAATATTAAATGTAAGCGATTCCACGGCTGCCACATAGGGTAGGAAATAATATTCTTGATCTGCCACTAATGGCATCTCAATATAAGTCCAATATGGAATTAGATCGGTTTCGATTTGCTTGAAATCTAATAAGGCATTAAGCAACGCGAGGCCATCTGTAATCTGATCGCCCGTGGGTGTTTGAAGATTACGGGCGATAATTCCAGATAAATACCAAGATCGGGTGATTAATGTCTGAGCCAGATAAGCCATGACATTCCCCCATGATTATGTGGTCGTATAGCTATATCCATTCACTAATAAAGTTACGGCATCGCTTGCACTTGATACCAAGTAATCAATAGAAGGATGGGTACTACCATTAACACCGCAAAGAACTGCTTGATATTGTTGTTGCGGAATACCTGCAGCAATACCTGTGATTACAGTTACATTAGTGCTACTTGTTCCACCACCTGTAGGTCTTAATTCCAATACATCACCGGCGGCAGCTGGCGTAAATTGCACATCTAGATAGACAATAACACCAGTATCGCCTGCCGTTGGAATCGCACTAGATAAGTCAACACCCGTAAAGGTTGTTGCATCGCCAGCGGATAATACTGACACTTCAGGCTGCAGATAGAATGCACGAGCATTTTTATAATTCAATACTGAAGTTGAGGTAAAATGCGTCGAACCATTCGTAGATACAAATCCAATTAATACCATTGAATCATAACCTTTTGGCATTAATGGAAATGGCGCGCTATACAAACTCATTATTCCAGCAACATTGTTATAACCTCTGGAATCACCAATCAACCAAATTAAATAATTTGAACTAGCAGCCAGAGTTCCCTGATCTAAACCATTCACACCATTCACCGCTGAATTTACATAAAGGGGTGGCATAAAGTTAAGATTGAGAGTTGCTGGATTAGTAATACCCTGTAAGTTTGGAAAACCAACTTCCATATCGATATTATTACTATTATCCCGAGCCTGTCCAGGCGCAATGGCAATAACTGTATTTGAAGCAACCGAAATATTCAAGCCGCTAACATATAAGTGCGGTAAGGAATAAACGGGATCATTCTGAATTTGTCCGCTAAGCATAGTTAAAATCCTCTTAATCCTTTAAGTGCATGATAGGTACAAGATCAATTGATTCTGTACCTATCCCATTCTTAACCTTGAGACAATGGCACTAAGAAGCGCATGGAATATTCGGGAACAATGACCGATCCATGGGTTTCATCATAAATCATACCTGTCTGGTTCTGACCGAACAAAGAACCATAAGTTAAGCGCAGAGAACAACCGGTTTCCGGATCATACTCATTTGCAGTATCGAATGGAGACTGTTCAGGTAATTGTGGCATCGCTAAGTACAATGCATCACCACCCAAAATTCCACCACAACGATGGGATGGGAAGGTTAGCAATTGCATGCCAGCTGCAATTGGATTATTTAGATTTTGACCCTGACCACCGGCCCAATTTAATGCAGGGAAAATATTGATAACCACGTTTCCAGCAGCATTCGCTACAGCATTGGCAGTTGCGCGGAATTGCACGCCATTGGCTGAAGGTTGATGGCCGATAAAGGTTAAATAACGCATATTTGGCTGACCGGTTACCCCATCTTTAAATTGGAATAAATCGCCGGCTAATACTGCATTAACATCACTAGCTGTCGCGCCGCTAACTGTGATTTGCGTTACATTTTGTCCGGTAGGATCATTGACGCTAACAACAGTCAACGTTTGCGCATTAACACCAGTATCCCCAGAAACATGCAAGGGCATTAAGTTAGATTGATAATATGCAACGCGTGGAGTTCCAAAATCACCCACTTCCCATGACATCGCGATATCATCGTTACGTTGTGGAACGAATTGATTTAAGCCACTACCAACAATAGATGGAATGACAGTATCTGGTAAATAAATCTTCATGCCTTCAGCAACAGCGCCATAGTTCTTAAATAACATAACTGCTTGCGCAAGTTGTTGGTAAGAACTAATTGCTGTCGAGCCATCACCAAAAAAGCGATAAGGGCCTGAGAAACTATTTTGCGTGCCATTTAATTGGCTAACAACACCAGAGTCCCAGTTCAATGCGACATTTGCTTCAACTAAATTGGCAAGTTCAGCAATGAATGATTTGCCAAATACACGCATATAATCTTCTTCACCTTTTTCTAAGTTGAAGATGCGCTGTTGAGAAGTCACAGTGAATGAACTGTTATTTGCTTGATCGCAAACTAAAGTTTGAACGCGTTGGACTGCAGGCTGGAATGAAGCAACCAAGCCAGCAACAGTGGTTGCGCGGGGTGGCAGATCAAAAGTAACCGTTGAACCTAAGTTCGCTTGGATCTTATCAAAATCTTTGAATTTGGTATTTGCAGTTGCTACATGACAACATAAATTAAGTAACAAGCCGAGACCAGATCTCTGGTAAGTTTGGACTTGTTGCAAAATATTATTGGGGAAAACAGCCAT
>QGNH01000290.1_pt1 | contig 14625 bp, 17 predicted proteins | sample 1735481 | NCBI WGS metagenome assembly QGNH01 (sample SAMN09239004, study PRJNA386568) | Viral metagenome, whole genome shotgun sequencing project. | reverse complement strand
TAATAATCGTGCGTATCCCAAGCGTAAAATCTTAATTGCATTTGGTCTTGAACACGTTGTGCAAAATTTACAATGTTTGAATCTTGTAATAAAATAGCATATTGCCGGAATATGAGATTTCGCAACATAATGAAATCTATTAAACCAGTAGGCTTAAATCCGGTTCTGGAATCTTTGGTTTTAGGGTCGTTACGCCTTGAGAATGGCAACCAACCGGTTGTTCCGCTTAACGATATTCGTGGCAATCCTAATCCATAGTAATCTACCCAAGCACCACCAATAGTCTGCGTGACCGACTGACGTGTAGGTTCATGGACAACGTATTCCTGTGGATTGATTGAAAGGTCAACTTGTGCGAGAACAGTGGTTAAACTCGCCCATCCCACTTTCGCAGTTGCTATTTTATAAATCTCAAATCTGTAATTTTTAGTAGGATATGTCGCCTCAAGAATTTGATTTACGTTGTCAAATTCGCTTATTGCCTCAATTGACGGCGGTGTTATCTCAAAATTTCCTGATGGTAATAAAGACATATCAATCTCCCTTTAATTTAGACTATTAAACCGATTGCGTGCCAGTGAAATGCTATTGTTCCTGTTACGTTTGCCATTTACCCCTACCCCCTAATTTTAATTCGTTTCGATTGACTTTAAGACCGCCCTAAACATATTCTTCTATCCATCACAGTAATTTGTTCTGAAGGTCGAATTATTTGTTTTTTCGGAATTGAAATTAATTTCTTTTTCAAATACATAAACGGTGTGCCTAATGACGCACCTAATCTTGGTTGATATGCTGATGGCAATTCTGCCTGTGTACCATTACCTGAATTATATAGATACTGAACATTTGCAAGAGAAAGAACAGTTCCCGTATAAACTCTCGCTTCATATATCCAACCTTTCATGTTATTTCCATCGCCGACGTTGCCCATCCTTATCGGGTCTGTTGTCCCCGTTTTAATTGTTGACGTTGCTATTGTTGTTTGCTTGTTCAGAGCGCCATTGATATATATATTTACTGACCCTGCTGCAAAAGTTCCTACAATATGATACAATGTCCCCGTTTGATTTGCTCCACTACTCCATGAATAATTAGATGCTAGTCCTGGATAATATATAGTTCCCCCGGGTGCCCTAATAGCAAAGAAAAATCCATTGGCGTAATTATCACTACGAACTTGGAATTCCCAGCACAAGTCACTTGTCCAACGCCCCACTATCACACCATTTCCAAATCCTGTATCTAATTGAAACCATACCGATACACTTAAATTATCAGAAACATTATAAGCGGCATTATATGGCACGCTGATATAATTTGGGTCATTGCTATTGTATTTTGTAAAACTAAATCCATTGACAAGTGCTGCCTTTGTAGCGGCAACTGACACTAAACTGGTATTAAGTGCTGCTCCTGCAGAAGTAAGCATTGTTCCCGCTGTTCCTATAAATGCAGCAACAGTATTATTTGCTGCACTATCATCTAAATACCAATGTTCCGCATCTGTAGGTAATGACATGACTAATCGCTCTCCCCTGTTATTGTATATTTAAGTTTAACTGCCATCAGTCTTGCCGCCGCTGCATTCATTGTTCCACCCCGCAACCTATAAACTCTAAATTGAACTAATTGTCCACCAGCAGGTGCAATAGTTCCTGAAACTGTTATCGCTGCTGTTGTGGCTGATATTAGAACTTGATATGCTGTCCCTGTATCAGTATCTGTGACTTCTACTCCTGCCGGGTATGCTTGGTCAATCGTATCAATATCTGAATATGCCCTGCCTGCTATACCCCATATTACTGTATGACTAGTTGCGTCATTTGCTGTCCAATAAAATACCGCTGTTAATGTTCCACCATCCCAGGCTTCAGGCATTGCTACTGTCCACTCGGCATAACTTTCTGCTCCTGCCGCATAAGCAAAATCAAGGAAATAAGTATTGACTTTATTAGTTGCACTTTCAACCAAAGCATTTGCCGCACAACCTAAAGTAGTTGAAGGCCATCCACCAGCCGCAGTAAGAACTATTGATTTCTTTGGTCTTGCTGAACCAAGATAAGTAACTACCCCCGCTGCTGTAATGTTTACGTAATTAGTTATCCCACCATCCCCTAATTTTATTATTCCATTTACTGTAACATTTCCAGTTATGTTTGGAGAGTTCACGTTTGCTGGAGGAATTATTGTTATCTCTCCTTTGTTCCAAACTATTGTCGTATTCGCTGGAACATTTACTCCTTTCAATAAGGCATTTGCATCACCATAAGCACCACCATTCGGAACGTGCCATAAGTTTACTGTTCTTGCTGTCGCACTTATATTGGCAATCACAATAAGAGAAACAACCGCTGATGTTAACGCAGGAACAGTATATAAAGTATCCTGTGTCCCCGCACCCGTCAATGCTCCCTGCCCTAACTTCTTATAGGTGTCTACTCCTGTCGCTGTTGATATACCATACAAAGTTACTGTTAATGCAGAAGCCGCTGATGCCTCGGCTTTTATTAAATCACCAACCGTATCCATTATTATCATTAGGACATTACCTCCACAAATCTTTTTAAACTATTCAACTTGGTTAATTTTATTGATGCATTATCATCTACATCTGCATCTACTATATTTGAAGGAGTTGTTACTCCAGAAACTGCATGAAGGATACCTGAACCACTTCCCAAAGTAAGGGCAGGTATAATTATGCCGTCTGCGGCCGGTAATTGTTGAACCTGCCCACCTTTTATGACTAATGGTGCTTCGTAACTTATTGGCATATTCCCCTCTTATAACAGTATTGCATCCAATATATTCAACTTCAATTCTGTCGTTGATATTGCTCTTCCAACTGGAACAACATAATGTCCAACTGCTGTCGGAGGAGTGGCTGTAATCTTTCCAACAGTATCAGATAAATAGTAAACAGAACCTGATGTTAAAGTTGCTGTTCCCACCACTGCTGTCCAATCTGCTGAAGTCAATACACCACTGGTTATTATTCCACCAGGTGTTGCCGCTGCTATCGAAGCGTCATAAACTAATCCTATAACACCCATTGTTCCTGAAGCGGCCGCACTTGCTAAATCTACACTTCCCGTCGCTGATGAATAGACCACCATACCTATTGTAATAGGACTGGCATTGGCGTTAGTTAAAGAAACCACACCTTCTGCTGGTGCATCTATCGTATCCCCTGATTGCAACTGCTCTATTTGCCCTGCTACTATTACTAACGGTTTTCTCATTGCCATAATTCATTCCCCCTTTTTAAAATTTATAAAAGTATCCTCTGGCTTATCTCTACAGCCAAAACCAGATTTGTTATTGCTTGCCCTACTATTATAACATATTGGCCGACTATTGTCGGTGCTATAGTAGTTAAATGACCAGCAGTAATATTACTTACATAATATGTTGCACCTACAACTAAATTTGGCGTTCCTACAACATTTGTCCAATCTGCTAAAACCACATTACCATCAATAACAAAAGTGCAGGGTAAAGTCGCTGAAATATTTATCTCTGCCAATCCACAGACATTGGCTGTTGCCATATTGTCTGCTTTTGCAAGTCCTACGTGTCCTGTGTTTTTTAATGTTAATACTTGACCCGCTAAAACGCTGTCATCAGTTTCAGCCGTGCCTTCTATAACGATTCCACCACCACTACCACCAGTATTTATATATGTAGCAATGCCTTCTGATATAGAATCTATCGAAACAGGGGAATTAGGGTCAGTCAAAGTAAAATTAGGAAATACTGCCCTCATAGCGTTGGCAATAGACCCTGCCAACCCCGTTCCTGCTATTGATGAACCTCCAATCAGTGGCATTTAATCTCCCTTTGTTTTTAACGTCATTACTGCTGTTTGAACATTTGGAATATCCGTATCACCAATAAAATCCGGCATAGCAGAGCCAGTAACCGGCGGACTGCAAGGTGCACCCATGGCTAAATGAGTATGACCATTGAACACAGCACAAAGTCTTTCATCTATTAACCTTTGAATTGCCGAACTGTCGCCCAATTTAAGACTGGTTGCCGACGTTATTACTACGTTTCCACTCTGGTCTGATGTGAAAGACATTGCCGGCGTAGTGCCGTCTGCTTCGTATAGGGTTATATTAAGATTTCCTGAATTATCTAATTCTATATCAAGATTAGGAATTGCAGGGTCAGTTTCCTGTGTCGCTTTCCTAAAAAATGACATTAGGAAATTTCCTAATTTATCGAGAAGTTTGAAACTGCCAGTTTCGTGTTTCCAATAATATCTGCTCTTATTATCCAAATAAGTCGGTGCTTTATTTTCGTCCATTACTATTGTGTTTTCAGGTGTAGGTCTATCCATATATCCTAATATTATCGGGCTACCGGATTTACCACCCATACACGCTACAACAGCAATATCTCCAAAATTAGGATAGTCTATTTCGCCAGCATTTACGGATGCTTTTGATTTAATCTGGCGACACCAATACTTACCACCATTTGTTTGGATTTCAATAAGTTGGCTTTCGTATTTTACTGTTATGACCGTGCCAAATAAAATATAACTGGCATTATTTTGCATCATACGAAGCATTTCCCCTGATTTCGTATAACCGCCTAACAAATTTTGAATTTTACGTGTATAATCCATTTCATTCCCCTATTTATCCGGTATAGGCTGATTTATTGGCGAAGTGGGTATATTCAAAGCATCTCCCCACTCAATCTGTTTTTTCCCACTACTCTTATCCCACGGTTGACCTCTTGTAAGAAACAGTGTCGTAACAATTTGTTGATATTGAATATATGTATTTGAAACAGATTCAACATAATAACACATTCCTTCGTCTTTGTTATACAAAACGTCTCCTACGTGTAAATCGGGACAACCTTTAATTGTTAAAGTGCCAGAAATCAATTCTGCATTCCATTTATTCCAATTTGCTAATGCAAGCATATATTGATTAGCAATTTCCGTAATTATTGACATTTGTTTTTTGTTCCATTGCCACGCACTTGTTTCAAGTTCTAACGCATTAAGGCCGTATTTTTCAATCGCACTTGGAATGTCTTGTGGCGGTATTTTAATGGGATTACCTTGCTTATCCCAATTTTTAGGATTTTTAGTGTAATCTTGAATATTGGAATTCGCATCTAATTCTGTGTCCGGCAAGAAACTTTGGGAAATCATAATAGGATATATTCCTATTTGTTTCATTTGTATTTCCATTGGCACACTTGCCATTACTGGCTGAACCCAGAAATAGTTAAAAACTTCGTGGTCTTGTATTCCTAAATCTTGTTCTATAATGTCGTCATTAACAATTTGCAAAGAACGATTTTCTTTTAAAGATTCCCATCTGTTGTCATCAAAAGGCGTTTGACGACAGAATATCATAACATAAGACTCGTCTATTGTCGTCGCTGGCAGAACATTTATGTCTTTTGGTCTGGTGTTTAATTCAGTAAGGTTCGGGTTTCCTTCCGAATCTACTGGTGTAGGCTTAAAGAAAAATTGGGGGTATTTGTCCGCTAATTCTTGATATTTTCCTGAACCCTTGGTTAAAGCATCAGGCTCTTTTATCATCTCTCCCCATATTTGTCGTAACGTCTCGGTTGGTGGAGTTGTATCTAACCTCGTAATATCTTTTTCTTTTTCATCTTTTTCTGGTTTCCCTGTTATGGGATTAAATATAGGTATATCTTTGCCAATTGGACTTGAGAAATCAAAATTGCAAATTGAATTTGGTATAACCTGTTCCGGAGCATTAACAGTATCAATCCAAATTTCATTCCATGGCAAATTAGCATACCCTTGTAATATTGACCAGAATGCTCCAATTTGGCTTTGTAAAGTTTTGCTGAATGGTAAATATCCCAATCCTGTGCTGAAACGATAAGAAAATAAATTATCTATATCAATAGTCTGATTTTTTACATTGAATTGCATTTTTATTCCCTGTGTAAGCAAATGGCGTATTGTGTCTTGTAAAAGTTTCGCAATATCCCCCTCACTTGTAAGCCCACTTGCTAACCAAGTCATCTGGGATTTAAGGGCTTGACTCATTTGTGCACCACTTTGATTCCCAACAAGCCAAGGTAAATATCTTATTTGGTGCTTTACTAATAATTTACCAAAATCCCTGCCTCGTATTTCGCAAAAAACCTGTGGTTTACCGGATTGAGGGTCAATAACACGTTTACGTTTAACGCTGTCAACCAATCCTATCATAGTGGCGTGGGTTACGCTTTCGTTATATTTAATACGACTATTGTTTACCCTTGAATTGTAACTTAAATGATTACTCATAGAAATTGAAACAACGTCCATAGGTTTGACTCTTGTGTCATAGCGTAAACGGTCAACCAAATGAATAATGAATTGTCCTGCTGGTTGAGAAATGTCCTTGAATGTCTGACACGAAATAAGGGTTTCATCGCTATTCCCACTGACAAGATTCAATGTTCCGCCAGTAGCATAAATGTTAATTCTTATGCTTGGTCGGAATATATCAACCGACGATAACGCTCTCTGTCCTAAATCTGTCATATTTTATCCTCTTACTGCTCCTATTCCTACTCCGCCATACGTAGCCCAAGGACTCGTATTAACGATTTGGTCTTCTGGTGTTCCTAATTCTTTTTTAACACTCTTTAATGCTTCTGAAATCATTTCACTCAATGCTCTTTCTTTGCCAGCGGTAACATTTATAATAATAGTATTTCCACCGACTTTTGCTTGTCCTGTTGGCGGTGTTCCTTTACCTGGTTCAATTTTATCATATTCACGTTGTTGCATCATTCCTGATATTCTTTCTCCAAATATTGATTGCTCACCTGTTCGTATCAAATTTCTCATTCTTTCACGTGGTGGTGTCATTAACACTTGTTTATATTCTTCCTTTATCTTATCTAAACCAGCAAAAGGCTGTTCAGCAACCCAAAGACCAATACCGCTGGCAATTTCACCTTCAAGAGACAGTGCCGCTTGAGTCCTGTTCCAAATCTTTCCCCATCTTACTGCTTTAGTTCTTTCTGCCGTATCTAAACGCCCTTCCATTACATCCTGAAAGCGTTGGGATTGCTCGTCCTCCGGTATTTTATCGAGTGATTTGAGAAATCCTTTTGGATATTGCTTGGAGGGCTGATATAATCTTTCCATTTGAGTAGCAGATATTGTATCTCCCATAGCCTTTTTAAGAAAAAACATACCCTCTTCTTTGGTTCTACCTGTTGTATAATATTTAATTTCGTCAATAGTCATTCTCCATCCTGCTTGTGTTGTTACTGCCTGGTCTTTCAATTTTTCAGCCAGCCAAGCCCTTTCTGTCCCACCCATTCCTTGTTTTCCGCCGTATCTTTCCGGATTTCTCATTATCAACTGTGTTTGTAATGCTAACGCTCCTTCACTTGGATTTCTTGATATATTTTCTAAACCTTGAATGACATTTAACGCACCCATACCACGAAACGCAGGAATACCGGTTTGATTTATTGCTCCGATAACAGCCGTTACCATACGAGGGTCAACTTCTGCTAAACGTTTTGATGAATCCTGAACAGCAGTAACTACCGACTGCATAAATTCTTCGGAACGTTTACCCATTCCTGATTTTTCTATGCCTGCAACGATTGAATCTGCCATGGTTTTTTGAGATAATCCGCTTGGTGCGTATCGAGTAAGCATTGCCATATCCTGTGCTGTTTTAGGTAATGCTACGCCATAAGCCCTCGACATACGCATTATCGTTTTTTCGTCTGGCATGGAATCAGTTAATTTAGTAAACGCATTGGCAACAGCCAGACCTTCCCGTCCGCTATAACCCATTTCAGCCGCCGTCGAAACTATACCTTGCCGGAGTTGTTCTATTTGTTTTCCTGTTCCCGAAAAACCTGTATTAACGTCAACCAAACGGGGTGCTAATTCAGTTAGTATTTGTTCTTCCGCTACCAATTCAGTAAGGGTTTTGCGTAAAGCAGTATAAAACATAGTTAATCCAACAGAGGCCGCACCCATACTTACAGTGGCTGTTCCACCCAATAATGCCCTTGCAAAACCTCTTACACCCCTGCCACCACCACCTGCACCACCACCGCCACCGCCTCGCCCACCAACCGCACCGCCTTCAAGCCCACCAGCCTCTTGTTCTTGTCCATAGGCCATTGTCCGTGCTAATTTCTCTTCTAATTGTGCTCTGCGTTTAAGGAATCCCTCGTATTTTTGAATAGCACCAGTATTTACTACTTTTGAAATAACATCTTCGGGATACCCCTGTTTTTTCATTTGTTGCATTGTAGCCAATTGTTCTTTATATAATTTTTCCTGATTTCTTAATGAAGCGTTAATTCCATTTATTTTTATTCCAAGCAATGTTTGTGTTTTTAAATGGTCGTCAAAAGGTTTTTTAGTATCTCCAAACATTTTCTTGAAACCACGAGTAATGCCATCTATGGCTTTATTGATACTGCCATAATCTCGTCCAAGGCCTCTTATTTTTTCTGTGCCTCTTATGTCTGCGTCTATAATGATTTTTTGCATTTTTATCGTTTCCTAATCTTAATTTCAGGAATATCAATTTCTCTGACATTTACCTCTTTTTTCTCTTTCATCAATTCGTTCACGTCCGTCACCAGTTTTGCTTCCATTTCGTCGTAAAGGGGATTCTCAAAATGTTCCCCTGCCATCTGTTTTAATTGAGGATTATCTATTAGATAATGCTCAAACAATAATTCTATCTGCTCATCCGTTAAATCCAAAAACGCTTTACTTGTCGGCAATACTTTCCAGTTACTCTGTATCCACCACAACTTCCGCTGGATTGATTGCCGTGCTATCTTTTCTATATTTTTCCTTGTCAAATCTGCGAAACGTATTCCGCCATTCGGCGTATTCCCCCCAAATGTATTCTAAAAACTCATATTCATACATTTCCGCTGGTTTAAACCAATCAGGTGCTTTATCAACAATAACGTCAAACGTAGCAAGATACAAAGATATATTATCCGTAATTGGGTCAACATCTTTCGTGTCCTGCTTGTATCTCGCATATCTGATTCCTATTTCCCTGTCCTCGGTTATTGTCGGCCGGTGAATGATTATTTCGCCCTTGTAATCTTCCCAATCAACCGTAATAACCTTGGTGAATTTACCGCCTTTGTTAATATTCTCACCGGCGATTTTAAGTGTTTCTTCCTGAACCGCTTTTAATTCCGATTCCGACATATCGGCAATCGGCTTTCCCAATTTCATTTCTTTTTTCATATTCTCTGTCATCTTCACGCCCTCCCCTTTAATTTTTTATTCTAATTCCTACGTTTTCTGAAATGTCCCCTTTGTTGACCCTGCCTCTGATACGCATTTCTGGAAAAACCATGACGCCCTTTCACCGGCAATTGCGTTTGCTCTGAATGTTTCAACGTAATCAAAACAAATACAATTTTGGTATGTCCGTAAAATCCTGTCTGTTTTTCCCGATGTTCCTTCTGGATTTATAGTTGATATTCCAACTGCTTCTTGGACTCGTGTATCGTGAACTTCAATATCAATTAAACCCATTCTCAAAACATCGTCACCTAACCCTACAAGCCCTAAACTTTCCAAATCTGCGTATCTGATAAAGAATCGGCTAACGCTTATCTGCCCTACATATCGTTGCATAACAATATCTTGAGGCAGAAAACAACCTGTTCCCCAAATGGGTTCGGTATTGAACTGGCGTCGTCCTTCAACCTCTTGTGCGAGGCCAATAGTTACCCCACCAATCACAAGTTGGAGAACGACACCAGTAACAACACTTTGACTTACTACGTCAGCCACAGCCGATTCCTTTCAGATTACACAGCCGAAACGCAACTCAAGTAATGCCAAGTCGCATTTTCGCCGGCTATTGCGTTTGCCCTGAACGTTTCGGTATAGTCACCGCAAGTGCAGTTTTTGTATGTTCGCAAAACAACATTCTTAACGACATCAACTACTTCAATGTCGAGAACACCCAAATCAAGAATGTCTTTGCCTAACAGCACTATACCGAGTTTGTTAAGGTCTGCTGTCCGAATAAAGAACCGGTCAACGGTAAACGTGCCGTCATACCGTAAATAAACGTGTTCAGTTGGCATAAAATTGCCTATACCATACACGCCTTCCGTCCCGAAACTCCGACGGCCATCACCGGTTTGACATAATCCAACCACTGACCCTTTGATAAGGATGTTGATTACGTTACCAGTTACTACTTTCTGCGAGGTAATATCAGCCATTTTTGTTCACTCTCCTTTTATTAGGCTATGATATTGACTGCCGTGAAATGCACGGTAATCGGCACATAGTTGATTGGCGTCACTGGGCTTGTCTCTAACGAGACAGCACAAACGCCGGTTAAACTATTAAATGTAACCTGAATGTTCCGATATGCGGCAACAAGCAATCCGGTCACGGGGTCAGTTCCACCAGTAATGTATCCTGCACCCTCAACCAAGTCCATGTAAGAAGAGGCCGCAGTCTTGATTGACCCGATACTCGTAACCTTGCCACCTTTTCCAACAAATTTAATCAGGTTAGCCAACAGTCCTGCCTTAATAAAGTCGCCAATCCTGCCAACTGACCATTCACGTTTTGTAACATTAAGGTCAGTTACCCAAGTTGACTGTGAATGTGCAATCCGGTATCCCTGATTAGGAACAACCTCAACTGCACAAACACCACTGCCATCCAAATCGTCCAAGTCTTGGCCGGAATACTGAACTTCAACACCAAGAGCATTGACATATTTGTATGTCATTGGTTCGTCAATTGGATTACCAGCAAACATACCGGCAACCTGTGCGGCCAAGAAATAACTTGGCTCTGCGGCTACTGCACCGCTATCCTGCAACTGTTTCATGCACGGTGAGCAGAATATGACATTAGGCTGATTCATTGCCATTGCCAATACCGCAACTGCTGATTTAGTCAGACTTCCTGTTGCCTGACCGACATAAATACGGCCATTGGGGATTGTTGCCCATGTCAACGGCTGAACTGTGGGGTCAGATGTCAAAGGCACGTAATGGTTAGCCGGATTTGTCACACCAAGATTAAATCCTGCCTGCCAGTCGTTGTTTGACGATGTGCCGTCAGTTCCACCGGCCATTGCCGCATAAGCCGACGTTACAATCGTTCCCTCTAAATTAAGAACAGCGGAAACCAAATGGCTCAACGTGTTGATGGCCAATACTGCCGCCGCTACCGTCGCAAGATTATCATAAACCTCATATTGATTCGGGGTTTGTGACGTGTCCTGAATGGTGATTTTTATACCACTTCCTCCACTGCCTGCCTCAACTTTGACATTGAGTTTTATCGTCCAAGCACCGTAATCCAAACTTGTCAAAGTTAAACAAGTGGCTGGCGTAACATTCTTTAATGCGATTGAACTCTGCACAGCAGGGTCAATCCTGACAAACTGAATAACGCTTGCACCAGGAACTTGTGCCGAGGCGTTCCAAGCACGCTTTCCAGCAGTCAGCAAATCTCCGCTTCGCAGAGCCGCCGCCGCTAAATTCGGGTCTGAAAACGTAAGAACTGTTTTCGGAGCACCACCCGTTGAATGCCCGAAAATCATAACTACACTGGCTGACCCCAATACTACCGGCGTCATTCCACTTGTATCTATCCTTGCCCTTGCTTGAGGGCGAATCATATTCACCCCATCAAAATATAACGACATTTTTACTCACTCTCCTTTTTGATTTCTTTTTTTACTTTTAATTCTTCAAGTTTACTTTTCCAGTCCGCCATCGGTCTGGCCTCGTTCCCTGCGTATACCCGTAACGCAGGAATCCATAATTTATCTTGTCCGATATTCATGCCAAATTCCTCAATGCTTATATTGTCCTCCATCTTAACACCTCCCTTACAGACCCTACGTTTTTACTGGTGCTATATTATCGTTTTCTGAAATAGTCTCAACCAAACCTAATATCTTATCCTCTTTTGATTGAGGCGGTTCTAATATAACGTTTACAGTAATGCTCTTTATTATGCCGTAAATAGCCGGAATATTCCTCTTAACATCAAGTGGATTAAGAGCAACAAAGTTAATCGTAGCCCAATATATGAAATACGGCTCAAACGTCTTAAAATCCTGTTCGTCCCGTCCACCGGTTATTCTCATATTTCCTAATCCTTTTAGGATTAGTTCCTGTTTTGCAAGCAGAGCAATTTCTTTGATAGTAAAATAATAGTCATCACGCATCTGTGCATTTTCAGTCCACATTCTTATTTCGCAAGTTTCGGTCATTAAACCTGAATAGAGAATATCATCCGAAACGTTATCAGCGTCAACCGTGTTAAACTTTTCCTCGTAAAAATTATTGAAACCCTGATTATCTTCCGAGTCGTTGGTGCGATTTATAGCCAAGCACGGAATCTCTGCGTGAACTCTTGGGTCACTACTTAAAACTGTCATCTGTATATTTCTCAAGGCAAATTCTCTTTGATAAATCCTGACAAGTTCGTGCTTCAAATCTGTTCCTTTAATACTCATTTTGTTCCTCGTTCAGCATTAGCCAAATCTCTCTCGAAGCCGTTGCGGATTATTTCAGAAACTTGGGCTTCCATATTTTCAGATAAAGCCCTTGTGACTGGACGAGGTTCTTGGCCAGGGTGCATCCAAGCATTCGGCGGTGAATTCTTTGAAATTCTTCTGAACGTAAATGCTTGTCCTGCACCTGTGCTTGTTAATCCTGCATACAAACCACTTCTCCATGTATAAGGAGTAAGCCCATTTTCCAAAGGTGTCAATTTTGTTCTCTGCCCTAACTGGAATGTTTTAAGGTCTGTGCCAATTCTTATATTAGCCAATCGTCCGCCAGCCATATTCTGTTTAATTTCTGACGGCAATCCACCAACAGAATGTTCAAATGGAATATCAACATAATCTTTACCTTTCAACAATCCTGGTTTCATGTCAAAGGACGAAAATCCTCGGTCAAGAATATCGGCATAAGCCAAATCTACTTCTATACAACCTTTCAATTTACTGCCCTCGTAAGGATACCTCAATCCGTTTGTGACCTCTTGCACATATCGGCCTGACATCCTATGGATAGTAAATGTTCCGCCGGAATAATTTACCTCGCTACCACTGATATATTTTATCCATTCCTGTTGAACAAGAACTGTAGCCGCTTTGACGGCGTTTTCGCCTTCTGTCCAATGTCCAACCATTTCAGCAATTCTCTGCGGAAACTTTTTGAAACTCGGACTCGTATCAACCCTGATATTACCTATCATAAAGTTTGCGTCCTCGTAGTTTTTTCCCACATTCTTGCCCAATATCTTGCCGGCAACGGTGCACCAAAATCAGGATGCCTTACCTGCCCAACAGGTTTCCATATTGAATAAACTGCGTAATGATAATATTCAACCGAATATTGTGTTCGGTCTTCCCCAAATATTTGATAAGCAGTAGTCTTGATACTCACTCCGGCGACAGGTAACAGTTTATTGGTCGCCTCACTTGCCGCAACCTGCTTATCTATTTCCGTTGCGTCAGATGAAATCACCGCTTCGTAATTAGCAAGAGTATTGATATAGTCAACCAAATCCTGTAAAGTCGGATATGAAACAAAAGGTATATTAAGCCCTGGTGCACCATTGATTGTCGTAGTCAATGCGGAACTGGTTATTGTCATTACTGCTGTTGAACCAGCACCTTTATATAATATTGTAAATGCCTGGTGTTTTGGTCTGTTTCCACTTGCACCCGTAAATACCCAAATTATCGAACCGTTAGACCCAATCTGGAAATCCACGTTCTGTGCGTAAATATTGTATTTATCCCTTACAAGAGCCTTGGGATTCTCGTTTATACCTTGTGTGGCGTCATAAAGCAGGATTTCCCGTGATTGTCCCTTAATATCCACGTCATAACGCCGTAAGGTGTCCTCTGACCTCACAAAATTGTCTTTAAGGGTAATCCTGTCCCTGAACCCTATTTTGTAGGCATCGCTTACTGTGACGATTAAATCACCCTGCATCCATTCCGAAGCAGGTATAAAGGCGTTTTCGTAGTCTACATTGGTGATTATTGCCCTTACTGAATGGTCAGGGTCTCTTTCATAAACATAGTCAACCCGTAACTGGTCATCAACTGTGGGTAACGGCGACCCACCGCCAATTGTAATGATATTTCCAGTAAACGTTAAGCCGGTATAGGTTACTGACTGCGTAACATTCCTAATTGTGGCTGATATTATCGTTCTTGTGCTATCAAAATTGAACGGCTCAAGGCTACACTGAATTTTAATATGTGTAGAATCTATGAGAACCGGCAATTCATCCTTGATTTCAACATTCAAATTCTGACTGTAAATATATCCTGTGCCATGACAGACTTGGCAGGTGTATGAGGGGTTGCCAGTAATTTGGTCGTAACACGCACATTTGGTCGCTTGTTCCCAATAAATATATTTCCAAGACCTGCGTGATAGCAAGCATTCAAAACGTTCTGGATGAAATTTCGTCTGTGCTAAAATAGGTGATAACATTTAAGTTTCCTTTTTTGAAAAATCTATTTTGGAAATCATTAAATCTGTAAAGTAATTTTCCCAATATTTGCGATTGGTGTTTACTTTAATATTACAAGAATTACATAT
>QGNH01000289.1_pt1 | contig 14627 bp, 19 predicted proteins | sample 1735481 | NCBI WGS metagenome assembly QGNH01 (sample SAMN09239004, study PRJNA386568) | Viral metagenome, whole genome shotgun sequencing project. | reverse complement strand
CGCAAGCACCGATGACCTTCTCGAATGCATTGACCATCTCTGCAGCTTCGAAATTCTGCAGATTCAACGCGAGCGTTTCGACTTCGGCAGAGAGCATGCGAGACAGAGTTGTCTCCGTCGGTACGAACTTAGGACCTGACGCGCGCGACGTCTGGATCTTGTTGAACAAGACCTGAGTGTCCATCGCCAGCAGTTGCTTCATACGTGGATTCTCACGCATAGTCTTTGCTGGTTTCACTGCTGGCTTTGCAGGCTCATCGCCTTCAGGCACAGCCTTCTTCGATACACGGGCTGATACCTTCGCACTGTAACGCATCGCAATCTTCGCCAATACACTGTCCATTTGAATATCTCCTAACGTATATTAAGAATTGAATCGACGAGTGTGTTCGCGAATGAATTCTGCGATTAATGTCTTTAGATCATCTAGGTCATTAGACTTCGGTTCATCAGACACGTAATTCGATTCAGACAACGGATCTTTGACGATCACGAAATCGAGCTTGTCGTCCTTCTCTAGAACGTCGATGATAAGTTGAATACCCAATATTGTGTACCGGTAGACTACTCCACCACCTACATGTTTTTTGATCATCAATTTCAGTCGATGATCACCGACATTGAAGACGTTTGGCAAATATCCGTTTGGCAGATATTCAGCTGTTGCAATACGTGCTGCAATAGCCTTAAGTGCGAATGTGTTTGCAGTCATGTTATGCTCCGATTTCCTTGAGATTGAAATCTTTGATCTTCGATTTGATAAGAGCCTTAAGCTCTTCGATGTCTTGCTTGTTGCCTACGTACTTTTCAAGCTCACCAGACGTACGATCGATCGGTCCTGTTTCGATTGAGATCCATTCAAGATCAGGTCGTTCAACGCCTGCTTTGTTCAACAGCTTTCTAGCTAACTCGATCCATTTCTGAGGAGTATCGTCCGTAGGCTTTATCGATACTTCGTTTCTAGTACCGCTGACAAAAGAAATCTCAGCACTTGATGCAGTGAAGATTAAGTCGTAGATCCTTGGATTCGACGTGCACTTGAAATCGGCGCCACATATATCTTGACGTCTCCACCAACTTGGATCGCGCGTCAACTCGAATGTAAAACCATTGATTTCGAAGGTCTTCAGCTTGCGCAACTGTAATCGTACATGATTGAGCATCTTCGCGAATTTTATGGCTTCAGATAACTGCTTGAAGAGTTGTACACGATTGAACTTGCCAGTCGCGTCATGCTGAATCATGATGTCGTTAGAAGCAGACGTATTTCCAAACTTTCCAACTGAGATGATGAACGTATCAAAATTCACATAGACTGGGATCTTGTAAGCATCGGTCTTGAATATGGAGCGCGTTCTGATTGGGAAGAACTTAGCACCTTCGAATTCGAACAGCCCGTAATTGTCAACAAGGTCTTCAAGAGTGATCATCTCGTTCTCAAATGCCAACCTGGCTGACACGAATTGCAACGCTCTCATTTTACAGATCTCAACACTGGGTCGAAGGCTTGGATCGGCAATGTTTCGTCCAGCTCTACTTCAGCAGTCACGTTCGATCCCTTGATCTCTAAGACGCCAGCAATGTGCAGTTCGCCATCGACGATCTCGATCAGAGGATCATGCATTGCAGCCACGAACTTGCTGGACAACAGCTTCTCGAGCATCGTGTTAGAATCAGACTGTGCTGCATAATCTTGCAACGCATCAGCCAATTCAGAAGCAGAAGCCTCGTCATATTCTGCCAAGGTGTCTAGTAGATCTACAGCTGCACTTGCAACGTTGTCGAGCTGATGCGTGCCTTGCAGACGCGTCGACAACTGCTTCAACAGATCTGACAGATTCTTTGCAGCAAGTTTGGCGTAGCCTTTGAAGAACTCATCAGCGCCAGCCATCGGTCCGTTGATCAACTTGTTGAGCTGTTCGAGTATCGAGCCGACCATCGAAATCGACATGTACATTGCATCAGTCGGTGACACAGAACGCTTTGGATTGACCAACGGAATCGCTGAAGCACGACGACGCGACCTGCTTTTCGATGCGAATGGGGAGCGCTTGATTGGCATCATTTCACCTTAGCGTTGAATCCAAATACTTTGAACTTTTCAATAGCGTCGACCATTATCTTTCGAGCATCTCCGATATCAGCACTGCTGATCTTCTGTGAAATGAACGAATACTCAATCGGGCTATCTTCATCAGCACGTAGAAGAGCTAACTTGATCGAATCATTGGAGATGCGAAGCACTGCACCGATCTTATTGTCCTTCTCTACTTCATCTGCGAGCTTGTTGCGTTCTTTGGCGTCACGCACGCGTTTGCCAAAGTAATAGAACGAACCGTGATATATGATATCGCCAGTACCATTCGCTTTGACGAAATTCCAGCGATAATCGTTCGCTGTACCTGAGATCACGTTGCCGAGACGTTCACGAATGCTCGCGTCGTCAGAAACCTTAGGTATCTTTTTCTTCCAGAAGTTGAATGAAATCACTTTTACCCCTGGTGCTTGGGTGACCAAGTGAAGAGCTGAGTTCATCACTTCTGCCCGAACTCTTTGACTTCGCGAGGAGTGCCATACGGATGCTGGGCATTGAACTGTCCATGCTGGTCCTGTGGCAATGCCAAGTTAGCTTGACGTTCCTGCAATTCGCGCCTGATGGTACCAAGTTTGCGTTCGAATGGCATTGGGCGAAGAGTCGATCCGGCGAATTCCATACGTGCATCAACTTTGCTCTTGATCCAATGAAGGATCAAACCAAGCATGAACCCGCCGAAGTATCCCTTCAGCAATTCACGAATGGCATTGATCACCATTGACGAATCTGATGCAGCATCGAATGAGGCCATCACGTTGTTAGTCGAAAACCATGCATCGATTACAGCTTCGGCTTCTACTCGAACTTCGTCAAGAGTCTGTGAAGCTTTGGTCTTCCATGTCTTCGGCTGATACATGAACTTCGGATACGTGTCTGGCTCGACAAGCAGTGATGCAGCGAAGGTACGTGTCTGTCCGACATTCTTCGGAGTCTCACGGTCCAATATGATCTCGGCTTCGACTTGGTCTTCACCATGTTCGTCGCCATATGTGCGCACGGTCTTGACATACTTCTTCTTGAATTCGCCGTTAGGCATCTGGAGCTGATAGACAGCATCCAAAACAACTTCAGGTTTCTTATCGGTCGATGATTCGGTTTTCATGTTGTTCCTCAGAGGATGTCAGAAACTGATTTGACTTCAAAAGCTTTATCGAAGAAGTTGGATCCATCTTCGTTCAGCTCAGCATTACGTGAACGGTCAAGACGCCAGCATCTCTTGAATTTCAAATTGCCACGATGAGCTACATGTGCACCACGTTTGACGAGTTCAAGTGCTTGCCATGGCTGCATCTGCTTGACAAGCTTCTTACCGGCACGCGCCCATTCAGCTACTTCACCATCTTTTACAGCTTTAAGCTGTTTGGGTGAACAGCATGAATTGCCGAGATCACGAAGCCATGTAAGTCCATCAGCATGGATCTTACGATACGTTGTAGGTCTTAAGACTTCGGACAGAAATTCGCCGACAGAGTCTTCGTCGGGATATACATCTAACAGATCAGACCCTACAATTTCGAAAAGATATCCATATTCTCCCCATCGAGAGATCATATCTGTTTTGATCTCGCTCCCGATCATGTTTGCACCAAGCGCGTATATCAATCCGTATTCTAGATGAGGAGTGATGTATACATGTCCAGGCACTGGAGCCATCATACGACGAGGATTTTCAATGGTCTGCGATTGGATACCATCAACAAAGATCTTGCGTGCATTCTCAGCTTTTGTCGTGCCGTGGTAATATGCACGTGACAGAATCTCGTCTGTCGGCGCAGCAGCAACAGCCAATCTTGAACGGATAATATCTAATGCGTTCACGTCTTCCTCGGAATGAAGTATGTCCCACATATCGAGCACTTGACTGTTGACACTGAATTTGAAAAGAACTTCTTGCATTTAGGACATGCAGACCCTATAGATACGACCTGTTGGATCTTGCCAGCGCAGCAGCTCACAGATTTTCCTTCATCCATTTCCCCGCATGCGACTTGGCAATGTCTTGAACAATGTTAGTCGAGAAGATTGACTTCTCTTCATTCTGTCCAGAGCCAGCAATTTCGTAGATGCGCTCCATGATGTCTTCGATCAATGGCTGGTAGATCGCAGTCACCTTGCCGATAGTCAACTTTTCCTTCTTTGAACTTTCGAGCAAAGCGTCTTCGACAGCCTTAGCTGCTTCACTCACATGCTCGTCTGATTCGATCATGTTGTAGACAGCATCGACAACAAATGATGCAAAAACACTGAGCTCTACTGTGATATCTGTCACTCGATCTTGCGTGTGAACGATATATGACGAAGCTGTGATCAGTTTCGAGGTTGGGAGACGAAAATGTAATACCTGCAATGCTGAGGCATACGTCATATGTGAGTTAGCAGCAAGCTTGCGCGTAAGCTGTTCGAACTCGTGATGTACTTCACGACGTGCAGCAACTGGATCAGGAAATTTGTTGAACCAGTCTTGATCTTGCAGCATGAATCGATGACACTCGATTGCTGCATTAAGCAATTCGTTCGATGGTCCTTTGACACGATTCAACAAGATCATGCCGGCTGCGCGAGCCAATTCATGTCCGAACCTATTGTCGTAATCCGACAATATGCGATCCAGCACATCAAGTTGCTTAGCCGGTGAAGATTTGCGGAATCGATCTTCGAAATCGAGTGCCGCGTCATTTTCGTCCCAACGATTTCCGAAGATCTGCACGTTTTTCATACAGGAAATTCCTTGTAACGCTCATACTTCTGCACCCAACGTGCAGTGAGGTCGAACGAGGTGAAGAAGCCTAACGCATAATTCGGCTTCACTTCTGTGATCTTCCAATGACGACCACGTTCGATGTAATACAAGAAGTCGTCGATCGTGAAGGTCGTGATTCGATTCGTACGATTCTTACCAGATGATCCCATGACGATCTGGACTGTACCGAATTGCTCGTCATATCCATACTCTTGCAACGATACAGATTCAGTATTCGGAGGAAGGTCGCCTGGGATCTTGATTTCGTCCTTAGGCAACAAGCCGTATCGGACATACATCTTCAGGAAGACTGGAGATGGATCAGTCGGATGGTCTCGATCTAACTGGATCTCAAAGTCAAGAGAGCTTGATGAGAGCAGAGAAGTGAGAACAACCGTTGAAGCAATCTGCCAAGTAGTGGTGCCGGTAGCACGTACACGCACTTGGACGTTGCCCTTTGCAGTGATACTGAACGAGTCCATGTATCCTGCATTATTCGAAAGCTTCAAAGAACCTCTGATGATACCACGTGTGGCACTGTCTTCAAGAATCAGAGCAGAAGGCAGTGGAGTCGGACGAGTTGTCACGTTGATGAAGCTGAATCCTGGATACGTGACATCCAACGTCTCTGAGCGCGTTCCGTACTTATCATATCCGCCAACAATACCGACACCGTAGCACACCTTGCAATTCGAAGACGGAGAGTTATTCTCGCCTAACGCGCAACTGCAACGTCGACCAGCATTACGACGCTTGTAGTAGTAGAACCATCGCGTGTCGACGCCGAGCGCATTGTCGGTCATCTGAGCGATTTGTTTTACCATCACAAGAGCCATATCACGAGTATGCTCGGACATGTGATCAGTACGCGTATACGTACGATCTCCATCGTCTTGTGAATGTTGCGACCGAGTGTTCGGTCGGTATTGTCTGACGCCCATCAGTGCTCCGATAAGCCAAAGAAGTTTGCAACGGCTGAAAGAGACGTTATACTTACTTGGATGTCAGGTCTTAGGAAGAAACTTGTTTCACGTGCAGCTGCAACCATGTCGTAGCTGCTCAACGCATCTGAACTGCTCTCGCTGTCGAAGTCGTCGATCTTGATCGTGTGATGATCGAAGTCTTCGATCTTTATCTCTCGGCGCCAATTGAGATTGACGAGGATACCGTAGTCGATTTCGTTGGTGACACGCCATGTGTTAGACGTTTCACCATAAGGCATTACTGTATAGGTACGAAGATAATACTCGTCATGAGGCAGACGTGTAGGATCTGTTTCAGCTTCATCGACACGCATCACAGATGGATGTTTATCGTTGAGCCATTTCTTGACGACCTTGCTGTACGGCGCTTTGAATCCAGATCCGAGGATCAACAGATTCGGAACGAGATTCACGTGCTTGAACAAACACTCAGCGTCTTGCGAGTAGAAGCCGATGATTCGTACATCGTATCCGACACCTGGCGAAGCAAGCAGACTCGAGCTCTGGCTGTACGACGTCTGATATGCATTGCGAATACGGTGCACGAATGTACGATCTAACCCAGCGCAAAATACCAAGTAGCGAGGACGAGAAGGTGCGATCGCCAACTCTGAGATCGAAGGACTTACGATACTTGGTACATTATCTTGCAAGTTGAACATTGTCGACTCCATCATTTGATCAGATACTTGATAACAAGATCTGCGCCTTTGCCGAGGGCGAATCCAGCGATTGCAACGATGATCGTCAAACGTAACGCAAGATTCGAAACAGTGGTCTTAATATCATTAAGCTCTTTTTCAAGCTGTTCGATTTTCTTGTCTTTAGATTTCTCGTCTTCAAAGTGATCATCTAACTCTGTCTGTATCGTATTATATTTCAACGACAATGACTGCACAGACGTTGGAGCTTGTTGTTCTTCTACCTTGCTGCTCAAACGTGCGATGTCAAGATCTTTCTTGAAGAGCTCAAGACGAGTAGCGATCGCAGCTTGGATCTTAGTGTCATCTATATGGATGCCACTTGTGATCTTCATCAGCTCTTGCGTGCGATGATCTATTTCATCGACTCTACGTTGCATATTGGCAACGCGTTCGTCACGCCGTGCCTCTTCCTCACGAATTTGAGTCGTGACGGTATACAGCGTGTCAATATCTGCCTTGATACGTTCGAACTCTGCTTGAACGTACGCGCGAAGCTCGATTATGGACGCGAATCCATTGAACATCGCTTGGTCAGGTATATGCGTCTTAGGGTCGGCCATTTGTTAGTCCGGAGTAGAGATATTTACCGTGGACTTGATCGTTCAATCCAGTAAACGACTTCAATACACGACGAGCTGCTGCGGTTGCAACGTCATGTTTGATTCGAGCTTGAGCGATCTCGTAGAATGCGGGAGAAGCTGCTTCGACCATCTCTTGCGAACGAGTATGAATCGTCGCTATGATGATCATTTCATCTTTGATCATTTGAAGACGTTCACGCGACACATTCTTGTCTTGTGCGGCAACTGCAAACGTCTCAGCGACCTTCGTTAGGAAATCGACATCGACTGGGCATTTTGCATAGCCAGCTCGTGCGAACATGTATTTTACAGCATCGACTTGTTGATCATTGTCTACTTCACGACGGATCAAAGCTTCAAGTGCTGGCCAGTCGTTGAGGAGCTCCATCGAGCGATTGTTGGCAGTCACTTCGTCGAAGATCTCTTGGACCTTTGTTAGGCCGATGCCGAACAACGTATTGTCTGGACCGATGCCGATGACAGATGATAGAGCTGCAATGCCAAGATCATCGACTGCGAATACGCTATATCGTCGAGACGAGCCAAACGCACCACCGCCTCCACCGAAATCGCCACCTTCTGTCGGAGGCTTCGGTGCGAACTTTTTCACGCGATCGCGCATCTTCTTGTCGTCAGGCAAGGTGTCGATTACACGATTCAAGTCGATACCAGCAGCTGAAGCCCACATCGACAGTGTGACTGGCACACCCTTCGTTTCAGCCTTCTCCAAGATGTCCATGTACGCTTGGTCAGACTGTGGTGACAAATTCTTCGACCAATGGATCATCGGCATCTCAAGATCCTTGAACGGGATCTTCATTGCCTCTTCAGTAGACAATGGTGATGCCAAAGCCAAACGACGCCCGCCCGTGCGAACGCCATGAGAAGCATCAGCATGCTTCTTGTTAGATTTGACAAGACCATGCACGCGCGCGATCTGGGCGAACAGAGTACGATAAATCACGACGTTCGTGTAATGCGTACGTGCTGTCTTCTGACCTTCGACAAACATCGTCAAGGTCGCATCCATTGTATTGAAGTTCGCTTCACCAGACAAGATTGCATCCGAAATGCCGAGTGCGTTCAGCTTGGCTGCGCGAAGCTGATCTTGTTCTTCAGAGATCTTCCAATGGTCAGATCCTGAACGAACTTCAGAAACATTGATGCCGTTACGAGTCGCAAGCACTGCACCCGCTGGATCTTCTTCAGTCTGCATGAAGAGCGTCGTGACGTTCATCAGCTCGTCGTCAGTCGGTTCCCAGACATTGTCGATACCAACTTGAGCATGCAAGATCGAGCGTGTGCGACGACGAGCATTTGAGATGGTCGATTGCAACAACGCTTTTTCGATCGCGTAGTACGGAAGCACGCGCCAAAGAAGCGACGTGCCCTTCCAGTCGGTCATGTGAACACGACGAGGCACGAACAACGTTGTCAAAGGATCTAACTGTGCCTTGCCAGACTTCAGAGCCTTGAACAGTTTTTCAGGAATGCGATTCTGAGCCAAGCGATCACGTTCGTCACGCGACTGCAAGAACAAGCGCATTTCAGGAGAGGCGGTCACGTCGACCTTCGGATCGAAGCCGCGAAGAGGCTGCGGGAACAATTCGCAGTCTTGCGCACGATGGGGAATGATATCTGTCCATGTGCGCATTTCAGGTGAGAACACGAGAGTCGAAATTGAACGACCCTGTTTCAAACATTCACCATGGATTTCAGGCATCGTCACGACGGGGTCGAACATGTCGAGCGCGTCAGCGAATAGTCCCATCGTAGCCGGGTCTTTGATTCCAGACAGCATGTAGTCAGACCAAGCAAAGTTGCGCAGCATGTCAATAGCTGTACCAGACACAGCGTCTTGCTGCGAGATCTTGTCAAACAACAACGCGATCGCAATATCTGTCTTCGGAATGATGTCGTCAAGAAGACCATCACGATCCAGACCTTCTTGGTTTGGCGCATATCGGTCGACTTGCGTGCTAGAACCAGCAACACGATGCCCGCTGAAGTCGTTAGTTCTGAACTGCTTACGATGCATTACACCCTGAGCGGCACCGAACGCATAGTTCTGCCCAGGAGTCGCAAGCGGATTCATGTAACTACCAACCGGTGTACGGTTGATCTTGACAAATGGGGGCATGAGTTGTGACCTTAGTGGATACGTACGCGATGACGATCACCACGTAGCAAACGTTCATAGAACTCGATCGACTTTGGGCTCAAATTGAAATCGACTGAATCGACAGATGAATCATCATTCTTTGAATCATCGACGTTAGGAGAATCAAGCTTGATGGTGTCACGAATCTTTGCAGCTCGTTCATGCAGATGAGCAGGACCATTCTTGAACGATTCTTTGTTCCGTCCGATTGGGTCGGCATTGCCGCGCTCGTTAGTCACCGTGATGCATGACTTAGCCAATGCAGCACGAAGCTTGCGCGTAACGTAAGCAGGCGCTCCATCTGTGATGTAGAATACGCAACGTCCAGCGAATCCAGGTTTGTCGATGTTGAATACTGGATCGAACTGAGCGTCGAACGATACTGACGCATTTGAATTGTACCAGCGCCAATAAGTGTGTCCATGATACGATGTCAGAACTTTGCTCTTCGGGAGCAGCCCGCATTCCTTTAAGAATGCAGAAAAGACATCGATGGTCGTCCCACCTTTTGGTGCTGTGCGTCTGAATTGAACGTCTTCGAATTCCAAGAAGCCATCTACATCGGCTACAACTTCGTTCGAAAAACGGCAAATGCCTCCGTCCCGAAGAACAGAGGCCTCAACTAACGCGATTGCAGGCATGTAGAACATATTTGTCTCCTAATCTACTCTCTATAGGAGTTCATATCAGACAGCTGCGACTTGCTCAGCACTAGAGACAGGCAACGGCCATACAATGTGCGTGCGTGGATTGTACATCGCTTCACGTTCGTCGCTGATGAACACTTTTTCCAACTTCTGTCCATCGAGAGGATCGACGCCTGCAAGCACCTTGCGGTCATGCTCGCCAAGCGCAGCTTCATACTTGGTTGGAACACGACCTTGCAACGGAGCGCGCTTCAACTTCATCTTCGTAAGAATGTCGTCAATCGTCTTCTTGTATGATTCAGTCATGTTGGTTGCAGTTACGGAGACGCCTGCTTCAACGAAGTTCGACTCAAGGCGGCGACGAATCTTGATATCGCCGTTCGCCTTCTGATCGATGTATTGCTTGATCGTAGACATCTTATCCTCTTCTTCTAGAGAGACTACCAACTGCCATGAAACTTCCGACGCGACCAGCTGATCCAGTACCAGAGCCTCCTCGAGACATTTGGTTGATCACGCCGATCGGTCTGTTAGATCCTTTAGAAGAGTTCGAGTTGAAGCCACCTGCCAGCAGGCGCTTCGTGATCTCTTCTTCTCGAATGAATTTATGCACGAGCGCCATCGATCTGAATACGTCGTCGTCACCATTCTGTGGCTTGACGACCTTGCCATTGCCGATTTCGCGTACGGTCAACGTTTGAAGCACCAACGAGAAATTAGGCTTGTCGTAGGCTGTCTGGATCAAGTCGACTGCTGCATCACGTTCCAGCAGAGTGCCCAACGGAAACTCTGTGAACGGTAATGAGATATTACCTGATGTGAGATCAGAACGCAAGGCCGCGAAATCATTTGCTGACAAAGTGTGTTGACGCGCATCGATGTTCTTGTCTCTAAGGTTCTGCACGTTCGCGGTCGAGTTCCAATGGTCATATGCGACCAACACGCAGTTAGATCGTGTCACCATCGGCTCGATGAAATGCGTGAACATCTTGTCAAGGTTGATCTTCGAATTCGCCGATGGCTTGAGCATGAACGAGCAATCGATGCGCGCTCTATTGCCAGCTTCGATGGATCCAACAGTCAATGCAAATGCGTTGTTGTCAAGACCTAAGTCGATGCCGATGACATGTGCAGCAGAACCGAAGTTCACCTTGTCGAGTTCGAGCCAAACAGTCGTATCGCCGAACTGCTCGTTGATTCCAGACACTTGACGATAAGCGACAGTTGCTGGATCAGGAGTCGAACGCACGCAAGAGATCACAGCTTTCTTGTCTGTCATCCAAGGACTGTTCGCCAATGGAGGAATCGCTCCGAAGTCACGCCAAGCGATCTCTGGGTTCTTTACGAATTCTTCAGCCAAGACTTCTTGCGTCTGATTCGGGTTGAATTCCCAAGTCGCGTAGTGAGCTGCCATGATACGAGGATTCTTGCGAGCCTCACGCATATGCTGCGACAAGATATCGTTCACATCGAACGGAGACGAGATGTCCATCGAGAAGGCATTAGGCACATCGTAGCGTCCTGAACGCATCACTTGGTCTGCGGCCGTTCTGAGTGTACGTAGACTGTTGTTCAACGACGTCCATACTTCCTTTACGTCGCCGACCTTCTTCTCTTGCGCTTCAGTCATGCCAGAGTTGAACCAGCAAATTTCGTCGATGCCCACCATATATCGAGTAGCACCACGAAGCTTTCGCTTATCTGGACTCTTGATCGTCGTGCCCATTCGCTTGTGATGGTACGTGACGAACGTGTCAGAGACTTTGTACAATTCTTGACCAGCACGCGAACCGTGATACTTCAAGAATTCGTAGTACGTGTTGTACCATGGCGACTCGTTTCGAATCGTCACGATCTGATCCCACACGTTGTCGAATGCTTGCGCAGCCGTAACGCCAGTGAACGCTTGGCGAATGAACGTTGGCATCAGTCCGTAGTATTCGTACGGAGCAACACGCGTGAGCTCTCCAGCCTTCTCCATCTCGAGCGTGAGGAACAGATGGTCTTGGTAGAGACTTGTCATCGCCAGCGTCATGTTCTTGCCGGCGCGCTGACCGACTAACAAGGCGATACGGTTCGGGAAGTACCAAAGCCGTTGCTTGATCATGTCGAACCGAGTCTTCTTGCACTTCGGGCATTTGCCGAAACGCATGAAGATCACGTGCTCCATGATCTCTGGAATCGGCTGATCGACCATGTTGTTGACCCAACCTGGATCAGAGCAAAACAGACAGATTTCGCCGTATGCCTGCATCACTACTTGAAGTTGGCGTGGGAACGGTTCGACAGCAAGACCACGTCGAGCGAATTCGAAGAAGTTCGCATAGCGTGGGATTTCACGTTCATCGAAGTTGCCTGTCACACGGAAATCGAAGTTGTTCGTTACCGCATGTTGGATCTGGTCAAGTAATGTCTCGGGATCGAATGTGTCATCTTCAAGAAGCTTGTACGGTTCAACAGAACCTAGTAGCTCGGCTTCTGATTTCTTGCGTCTTGCCATTATGCACCTGAGTTGTTAGTTAGTGATTTGATCAGTCTTCGAAGTCAAGCGATCCAGCATCTGATGGATCATTGGCGTCGAACTGGCTGTCTGGAGTACTGCTCTCTTCATCGAAATCTTCTGGATTGTCGAATAGATCTGAAATTGGGTTCCTACTCATTTCTTATTCTCCTTGCGAAGTCACTAGTGCCCATATTGTCTTCATCGGTTCAAGACCGACACGAGCCTTGACCATCGATACTGCTGGAGTCATTCGAAGATCTCCTTAAGCGCTGCAATCTTACGTTCATGCGCATCGCGAATCACGTCAGCAATTTCCTTAGCGCATTCGCCGATAGGACCAAAGAAATAGATGACACCTTCGTTGTCTGAATTGCTTCGAAGGCATCCGATGTATGGACGCTTAGATGCTGAAGCAATCGCGAACTCGAGTGATTCACGTCGAGTATCGAATTGATGAATGAAAAAGAAATAGCTAGATCCATTGATTGCCATCGTATGAGGATTTCGACGAAGGTGCGTTCTAAACGTTGCCTCGAGTACGACGTAGTCATCTCCATCGATCGTTTCGTGATCTTTGGCACGTGCAAGTATGCGCTTCGCAAGATCTAACATCTCGTCTTGTTCGAGACCGACACGTCCTGCAACTGTATTGATAATGCTCATTGTGTCTCCTTATGTGTCCCAATCATCATCGGTATCTACATCCATGTTCCTGTCGTCGTCGGCATTACTGTCATAATCATCTTCGTCGTCTATACTATCTCCCATAAATATGCCTAATACATGATCGATAGTCTTCTTTTTACCTTCTGCATTTAGCTTATTCAGAATCGATCGTATTTCGTTATGTACATCATTATGATCACCAAAGAAGTATATAGCGTCATAGCTACACTTGATCGTTCCAAAACATTTTCCGTATTTTTCTCTACGTTGCAATATACTGTCTGTCATAGCACTGAGCTTAAATGATACAGCTCTGCTTGCGACAAATACGTGATGCTCTGCATTATGCTTGAATACAACTGTTTCAAGAATTCTAAACTCTTGGAACTCAACGTTTGCATTACGTTGTGCCAAACCAAAAATCAGATCAGCCAATTTTACGGCGTTGTTAGGCTCAAGGCCAACGCGACGTGCAACTACTTGCAAGGCATTCATATCGCAGCCTTTTCGACGAGGTCTTGGAAGACGTCTGAGCTGTTGTACAGCTTCATGATCGCACGTTTCCATTCAGGAGATCCAGCAAGCTTATGCTCGTCTTCGATGAACACGAATGTATCAAGATCTGGTTGCACGATCGTGAAGTCCATGCCGCTGAACTGAGCAAGGAACTTAGATGTCAATTGCTGACGCAGACGAAGCTTGAATCCAGCTTGATCCAAGATCTTCTTATCGTTGTTGCTCAACTTGTTGTAGTTAAAAGACACGAGTCGAATCTGCTCATGCGAATCAGCATTGAGCAGACTCTCGAGAGTCGACGCTACAGCGAATCCGTGTTTTTCAGCTAACTGCTTGACGTCCATTATTGTTTCCTTGCTGCTTCAAACTAGAACGGCCTATGACCTTGCGATCATAGGCCTCTACTTGTAGAATTACGCGATTGCGCCAACGAAGATCGGACGAAGATGCTTGCGCGTGACGAGACCGATCAAGAATTCGAGTCCATTATCATACGACAACGTCTTGAGCTTGCTCTGAATCTTCTCGTCGAGTGCATCGATCTCTTGATCTTCCTTGCCTGGAACAGCTGCGTATTCCTTGCTGCCGACTTCGAACCAGATGCAGACTTGGTTGTTCTTCACCTTCTGCAGTCCGACGCCGCGATATCGCCAAGGTGTGCCTTCGTCTACCTCAACTTGACCAAGCTGTCCCTTGTCAGCTTCTGACTTCAGACTCACGCGAAGATCACGAGCACCCATCTCCTTGCGATTGGAGATGGTAAGCTTCTTTGCCTTGACCAGCTCGTTGAGCTTTGACAAAGTAGCTGAATAGCCAGTCGCGTTAGACATGAGGCGACGAAGAGCTGCATCGAGCTTGCGCGCGTCTCCTCCCAACAACTTTTCAGATGGCTGGTAGATGTACACGAAGTCTGTGACGAGCGCACGAACCTTCTTGCCGTCAGGAGTCAAGCCGAGATATGCGAAACGGAATTTGTTTTCCGTTGCCGACAAAACTTGCGCTGAAGATTCAGCCGTCTGTTCATCTTCGCC
>QGNH01001638.1_pt1 | contig 14631 bp, 19 predicted proteins | sample 1735481 | NCBI WGS metagenome assembly QGNH01 (sample SAMN09239004, study PRJNA386568) | Viral metagenome, whole genome shotgun sequencing project. | reverse complement strand
GCGCTGGACGTGCTGGTCGAAACGATAATTTCGTGGACAATATAACGTCCCTTGCCGTAAAATGGTTGTCATGGTTAAGGAGACCAAAACATGATGACAGCGGCGAAAACGATTGAGGCGAACGGCATCGCGGTGTCCTACGTCAGGTTCAGTACGCCCAGCCAGGCGCAAGGGAATAGCTTTGAACGTCAAACCGATAGGGCAGCGGCGTATTGCGAACGCAAGGGATTGACCCTTGACGATTCATTGACCCTACGCGACCTTGGCGTGTCGGCGTTCAAGGGAAAGAATCTTGACGCGACAAGCGCGCTTGGCGGTTTTCTCGCGGCAGTCGGCAAGGGCAAAATCGCCAAGGGTACAACGATGATTGTCGAAAGCCTTGACCGTCTTAGCAGAATGCAAATTGAAAGCGCATTGCAAACATTCTTGTCCATTATCAACAGCGGAATCATCATCGTTACGCTTTCGCCTGAGCAAGAATTTGCCAAGGGGCGTTTGGATATGACGGCGCTGATTGTTGCCTTGACGGTGATGAGCCGCGCGAATGAAGAAAGCAACAGCAAGTCAGAGAGAGTTAGCGCGGCATGGCTAAAGAAGCAACGCAAAGCAAGCGAAACCCAAACGCCAATGACAAGCAAATGTCCATCATGGTTAAGGCTTGCCGATGACCGCAAGCATTTTGAGGTTATCGCATCGGCAGCGACAATCATACGGCGCGTATTCGATATGGCGATTAACGGTTGCGGAATGTCCCTTATAGCGCAGAAATTTAACCAAGAGCAAGTCAAGCCTCTTGGTTATGCTGACCGTTGGCACGTTAGCATGATTGCGGGCATACTGACGAACCGTACCGTATTAGGCGAGTATCAACCTAAGACTGCCCATAGCAAACAAAACGCCGGCGAACCGATTAAGGGTTATTATCCAAACGTCATAACTGAGGATATCTATTACAAAGCGCAGCAAGGCATACAAGCAAGATTGAAAACTCGTGGGCGTAGAAAAGACGGTATCATCAACAATCTGTTTACTGGCATTGTCAAGGATGCAAGAGACAACGCAAGCATGGTATTAAAATTGAGAACGTCAAAGAAACGGGCGCTGAATAGCTATCTTGTATCCGCAAAGGCAATCGACAAAGTAAAGGGCAGCAAATTTCTTGCCATACCGTATAGTGGTTTTGAGCAACTTATGCTTACTTGGTTACATGAAATCAAACCGCTTGACCTTGTCGACGGAGCGCCCGTAAATGACATTAGCGAACAACTGACAACGGCAGAGACAGAGTTAGCTAAGGTCAATGAGCGTATCGCCAAGGCAAAGCAACGCATGATGACCGATGACAACTTTGATAGCCTTTTGGATATGGTAGCGGAATTAGATAAGCAAAAGGCAACGCTGACAAGCGAAGTAAACAAACTGACGGTAGAGAACCGTAACCAACAAGATGACAATCTGACCGATACGCAATCGACCATTGAACTATTGAGCAAAGAGACAGGCGAGAAACTTAACGACTTGCGTAGGCGGTTGCGGGCGATGCTTGCGGCGCTGATAACCGAGATATCCGTTATGATTGAGACAAAGGGGTTAGAGAGACAAGCAACGGTTAATATACAATTCCGTAGCGGCGCAACGCGGACAATCGCCTTTACGGTCAAACTCGGCGTATTCTCTAAAGTTCAAGTTCTATCATCTTCTCTTTGGATACCGCAATTGAGATTATCGCATCGTCGGCTAAGCATTACAAAGAGATAAACAAATAGAGGCTCTACAATCGACCTTGCCAAAAGAGCGCCCGTTACGTCAAACGGGCGTTCTCTTTTAATCTGGGGGCATCGTGGGGCGTTCTATCGGGCGCAAAATCTCTTGACCGTCAAGCGCCCGCGTGTTATAGCTATCTTGCCGTTGAACCGCCGCAACCGCAGCGGGCGGCGCTGACCTATAGAGCAAAGGCGAACAAATGAAAAAGGTGCTAAAGACAACGAGGGGGGCAGTTGATGCGGCAAAGCAGACTATCAAGAAACATCATCTTGGCAATCTTTGGAATTGGGGATTCAAGCTAAAAACTACTAAAGACGACTGTGTATCTACTTATTACCAAGCCAAAAAGAGATACAGATTACAACTCGCCAAAGCAAAAAGAGAGTATCTTAAGCAAATGTTAGTGATGGACACAATCAAGGCGATACTTGACCGCAAGGAATACAAGATAGGAAAGAAACTTTTCAGGGGGCATATCCTATCAAACAAAGATGTATTTGGGAAATAAGGGGCGCAATAATCGTGGTTGCTTTGTTTGTGACTATTGACCATGCAAATTATTTTATTATTTTCAAGAAGGATAATTTTCGTGCAGGCGGCTAACGGTATAACAGCAAGGCAAAGTTAGCGCATGACCAATAAACTAACGAACACAAACAATAGCAACATCGCTGGGCAAACATTTGGTCATGCGCGCCTGGCGGTGTTGCTTACTTTTTAAGGTGATAGCATGACAGAGAAAAAGAGACAAGCAGAGATTACAAGGATAGCACAACTGTTGGTAGCCCATAGTACCTATGACCGTTGCCGAGTGGGGTATGAGAAACATAAAGAAATCAGACATAAGTTGTGCTTAGAGCGAAACGAGTTGGAAGACAGAATAGAAGAAGAAGACATCCAAACGGCAGCTTATCAGACAGCAATGTTGACGGCTAAAAAGGTTGATGACGGTATGGACAACCTACCGACTGGGTACGAGAATGAATAGCCCAAAACAACACCGTCACAGTATTATAGGGATAGAGCCTCCATTACTAATTTCAAACCACAACCGTCACGCTATAATGGCAAAACCGTCACGCTATACCTACCGTTTGGGGGCAAAACCGTCACAGTATCATACTCTGAATATAGCATAAAACATATAGCATACGCGACGTTCTAAAAACATGAATTCTAAAAGCAAAGAAAGAAACAGCAAAGACAACAGCAAAGAAACAGCGAAGATTACCGAAAACCAACAGCAAAGAATAGGAGTGATATAATGAATACAGTTGATATCAATGCNNCAATGCAGACAAAATGACAGATGAGGAATATGAGCAGTTTGGTTACGACCAGATTTATGATGCTCTTGGCTTGCTTATAGAGAAGATAAACAAGTCAGTTGTCTTGCGGTCATGTTATGTAGAGGGCGACCCAGTAGAGACAATCAAGAGAGTTGTCATCATGGGATTGAATAGGAGCGGTGATAACAAGTGGGTTTACATACAAAAGGTTTTAGGCGAACTTGACCTTGCAATTCTTTTCGGTTTCCCGCCAGATGACAGTGTTGGTACATGGGATAGATATGCCAAGAAAGTTCTATCCAAAATGGAACCACAGCATCGCCAAGATAAGAACAAGAATCGTACTTTAGGTTTTCTCTTTGATGGTATGCTCAAAGCTATACCCGATGACAAACTCTACATTGTCCATAAGGATACCAAGATTAACCGTGCAGAGTTAAGGTACATCTTGCAAGCAATCACAAACAAGATATTGACTACCTATACAAAAGAGAAGAAATCATATTGCGAGTTGGCAAGAGCATACTGGGATGCTTGCGCTGACGATTACAAGAAACATACAAGACGGGAGATGACCTACCACAAACTTGGCAAGATAGTTAAATTGCTTCACGAGTACAAACTAATCTTTCTGACCAAGCGGTGGTCAAAGGGAAAGCAGAAATCTAACCGTTATTCATTTGGGCTAAATAACCTTTTCATGGCAAGGTTGACGAAGTAATAATAATTTTCAGAATTATGAAGGACTGTTTATAGCATCTTAGTATTGGTAGGTATGACTACTAATACTAACAGAAACATAGCAGTACCGCAAGCAATAGCAAACAGTAATGCAGGCGTCATGCTTGTGGCTAAGATTCTCGGAGAACAATTCAACCGTACTGACTTCATCATCTCGCAAGGCAGAGATAGCGCAAAAGACATCATACTACTTGCGGACGAAATCTATCAGCATGATATTCTTGTGGAAGTCAAAGAAGATTTCAAATGCTATCAGTCTGACCGCGTGGGCGATGACAGATTAGCTATTGAATATGAGAATAGATTATCTGGGGACAGCGGTATCTATACAAGCAAGGCAGATTACTACGCATTCATTGCGCATAGGCAAGACAAGATACAACTGATTGTCATTGACAAGATAGACCTATTGCAGATTCATCTACGATATGTCGGGCGCAACTCATTTCAACGATGGTGTGGCGATATAGTTAATGGCAAGAGGATTGCTCATTGCAACCTTGTACCGATTAACGAAGTGATAGAGAAAGCGATTATACTAAGGGACATAGGAGACCAATTATGGATTTGATAGAACGCTTGGAAACGCAAAGAAAAGAAATGGATAACGTATGCGAGTTTGTACGTGGCATAATAGAAGATGGAATGACTTATGACATAGTTGGTGACGGATACATTTGTTACTTTCGAGGATTCGGTGTAAAGATATTAGTTAGTCAAGAGGCAAGAGAGGATATAGGGTTTGACTACGTTACTAATTATGTAAAGACTCTTGCTATGAAGAGAATGATATCAGAAATTAAAAAGGGGTACTTTTAACCATGAGACACGGCAGATTACATGAGGCTTGCGGCGCAAAAGTAACAAGAAAAGACGTAGAGGGAACATATACAAACGACTTCAGGCGACTTGTTGAATGGGCGCAAGACCAAAAGAACGCTAACGAAGTAACAAGAGCATTAGAGGCAATCGGATTCAAGGCAATCAGAGAAATAGAGGATGACAATGGAACTAATGCTTAGTCTATTAGCGATGGCATTCTGTATATCGTTTCTGTTTGACAGTCGGCTATGGTAGCAACAGGGGCATAGGGGCAGATGGCATTATTGAAACCAAAACTTGATGAGAATACCTACATACGGGCGCGTAGGTACATTGTCAAACAATTGCGCAAACGTCGGCAGATAGCTAAAATAGATGATGACTTAGATAGCCTTGCTGACGTAGGCATAGCAAAGGTGTTGCCAAAATATCAGTATGGCAAGGGGGCAAGTTTGCTAACGTGGCTATGCTTTGCTGGGTATAAGCAAACTGTTAATGAATACGTTATGCAAAATCGCTTGCAACCGACGCTAAAAAAGTACAATCCGCTTGACCGCGCATACCAAGAAAGCGAATTAGGGTTAGAATTCGAGTTGTCCGCTGATGATAAGAATTTGAGAGCAATCGTTGACCTTGAGAGTTTTGAGCATCTCATTAAAAGTCTAAACCCCACGACGCAGCAAATCTTTCGCATGGTATATGTTGATGGATTGCGCCAATATGAGATTGCGGACAAACTGGGGATGACTGTAGATGCAATAGAGGCAAGATTATTTTGGGGCAAGAAGTTTCTACGAGACAAACTATCAAACAAGGTCCAGCGTGGGCAAAATCAACATGGCATTACTAAGACCAAAACTAACTAACGAATTGTACGAGCTTGCACGGAATGTTATCGCCAAAAAACTGATTAAGAATAACTTCTTTCGCAAAGGCGATGATGAGATAATTGGCATTGCAGATATGGCTATCGCTACGGCGCTAAATGAATTCCGCTTTGATAAGAATTGCTCATTGCAAACTTGGGTTTGCAATACTGGAATCTTTCGCGCCATTGATATCATTCGCGCCTTGTATGGACAACGCAAGAACAACTATGCCCACCAGAAATACAATCCTCTTAATAAAGCCTATACTATGGGCGATGCAGATTTCGACTTTGTAGAGAGCAACACGCATTGGACAACTGACCATAACAGAGTGGACGAAATAGACGCATTTGAGCATCGTATAGCGGTTCTAAAACCGCAAGAGCAAGAGATAATGCGATTGATGTACGTCAATGGTTTGCCAATGCGTATTGTGGCTGACCCTATGGGCGTATGTGAATCACGCATATCGCAGATACATAGGATTGCGATTAAGAAGTTGCAAAAACAACATGGGCGTTTAACAGACAGGGGTTATATAGGGAATGATAGCTAATAGGTTGGCAACCGCTGATAAGCGCCAAGCGGCGCACCTACGATTGAGGGGGATAGGTCTAACAGACCTACAGGTGCAATGCTTGGCGCTTTATCGGATAGACGGTTTGACAGTAGTAGAGATAGGGCAGCGATTACTTGTATCGCCACAGGCGGTTTGGCAAACGATACAGCGGGCGATGGCAGTATTGCAACGGAACAAACTGACCATAGACGTGCCGAGATACCTAAGACCAAAGATGTTATTCTTTGACCCTTGCGATATTGACAACAAACGATATGAGTAACGGCAAGGGAAGTAAACGAAGACCAATGACTATATCAAACCGAGAGTTTGATAAGCGTTGGTTGTTAGCATTTGGGGATGATAAGCAATGCCATACGCGCCTAAGAGCATCGGTCAAGAGCAACGCAAGCAAGAGCGGGCGCATAAGGTCAAAGACCGTTGGTATGACAGCAAAGAATGGCAGCAATGCAGACAGGCGCATTTAGCAGTACAACCGTTATGTCAGTCATGCCAACGCAACGGCAGAGTAACCGCCGCAAGCGTTGTCCATCATGTTGTAGAGCGGCTGACCTTGCCGCAATCAGCATGGTTAGACCATGAGAACCTTGAATCGTTATGTAGGTCTTGCCATAGCAGACTGCATAACCGAGGCTACGGACAGTCAAGCGGACAATAATAATCGTTCCTGGGGCATCTGTGACGTTCTGGCGGCGGTTATAGAGGGGCAAAGGCAGGGGGTATAAAATTGTTTGCAACTCTTTTGTTGCCGCCCGCCCCCCTTCCTTCCGTATGTTTCGATGCGTTTGAGGCAAAATCGGGCGTAGGTCAGAATTGGAGTGATTGAGTTATGAGGGGCAGAAAACCTAACATGCCGACAGCCATTGACCCTATTTGCAATGTACCGCCAATACCACCACCTTGGTTAAGCGATAGCGGGCGCGAACAATGGGATAAACTCATTCCCTACCTTGTCGATTGCGGTTATGCAACTGCGCTTGATTCCGTTGTACTGGGCATCTATGTAGAAAACTGCGCATTACTCGCGTTAGCATCTACAGAAATTCAGCGAGAGGGCGCAGTAACGCAAACGCCAAGTAACCATGATGCTATTAACAAATGGCTGAAGATTGCGCGGTACGCAGAGGAGCGAATACTTAAGATTGCTGGCGAATACGGATTGACCGCGCTTAGTAGAGTCAGACTACCAAACGCAACAGGGGCAGTATCCGATAGCGGTTTGCCAACATTGTAAATGATTGATACCGAGAAATACTACTTTGATGATAAGGCAGCGGATAACGCCGTTCGCTTTATTGAGACATACCTTGTGCATCAAAAGGGCGACTTGGCGGGTACGCCGTTTCTGTTGCTACCTTGGCAAAAGGAATTGGTACGCGATGTTTTTGGTACAAAGCGTAACGAAGACAAAACGCGCCGATACAGAGAAGTCTATTTAGAGATACCGAGCGGCAACGGTAAAAGTTTAACAGCCGCAGCGTTGGCGTTGCTCTTGCTATTCTGCGATAACGAGCAAGGCGGCACGATTGTTAGCGCTGCAATATCGCGCAGTCAATCGCATATCGTCTTTGACATTGCAAAGCAAATGGTACAAGACAATCCGCAGTTGTCGAAACTCGCAACGTGCTACCAAGATTACATCCTATGCAAATCGAACCGCAACATATACCGTTGCATTAGTTCTGAGGCTGGGAACGCAAACGGTTTAGATTGTACGGGCGTAGTGCTTGACGAATTCCATGTACAAGCGGACAGGGAATTGTATGACGTATTGCGCAAGCGAGTACGCAGCCGCAAGCAGCCGTTGACAGTTTACATTACAACGGCAGGCGACGATGTTAATTCAGTATGCTATACGGTACACGAACACGCTGCGAAAGTTGCGGCTGACCCTTCATACGATGAAAGTTTCTATGCAAAGATATATGCCGCTGATAAGAATGCTGACTGGGCGGATATCGAAATATGGAAAAAGGCGAATCCGTCTTTAGGCATATCGCCTACGCTTGAATTCGCGCAGCGAGAGATAGCAAATGCTAAGGCATTGCCAAGCGCGGTTAATAGTCTGAAGCGATACAACCTTGACATTTGGACACAATCGGCTGAGGTATGGATTAACGATACCGCGTGGATTGCATGTAACGGCAAGGTCGATAGAGAAGCGTTAAGGGGCAAGTCATGTATAGGCGGTATGGATTTGTCAACTCGCAATGATGTTACGGCGCTATCGCTATTGTTTCCAAGCGATGATGGAACATACGATTTGCTATCAGAGTTTTGGCTACCAAAAGATAACGCAATCGAAAAAGAGAAAGCAGATAGAACGCCTTATACAACCTGGGAACGTCAAGGGTATCTACATTTGACCGATGGAAACGTCATTGACTATTCGCATGTTGCCGCACGGCTATTGTCCGTTGCGGCTGAGTTTGACTTGCGAGAGATTGCGATAGATAGACGGTTCGCAAACTACTTGTATGCAGCGCTTGATAAGTATGGCGAGATAACATCGACTTGCAAATTCATTGAATACAATTGCGGTTATAGCGGTATGAGCGAACCAAGCAAGCAACTTGAAATGTTAGTGCAGTCGAAACGTATTAGGAATGGTTTCAATCCGATAATGCGATGGATGGTTAGCAACTGCATACTAAAGACGAATACAGGCGGCGAGATTATGCCCGACAAAAACCGTTCAAGGGGAAGAATCGACGGCGTAGCCGCAACAGTAATGGCGCTTGGTTTGTCTATGTCCGCAAAAACTAAGACGCTGACGGCAAGCGATTACTTGTCGTTTCTATAAGAGGGGAAATAACCGATGGGAATATGGAATAGATTATTTGGCAAATCTGAAAAACGCGCAATGACGATGGAACAATACGGAGAATTGTTTGGTATTCAGCGTAGCGCGTCAGGCGTTGCCGTCAATGAGAATACAAGCCTTATGTTTTCGCCTTGGTTCGCTGGGGTTAATCTCATTGCGGATTCTGAATTCATACTTCCGTTCAATGTATATCAGACAGGCGACAGCGGCAAAGAACTATTGCCGCAACATCCGTTGCATGACCTATTGAACGTGCAAGCGAATACCTATCAAAGCGCTGTTGACTTCAGACATTTGATGACAACGTGGGCGCTGAATTATGGCAATGCTTATGCAGAGATAGAACGGAATGCAAGCGGACAACCTATAGCGTTTTGGTTTATACCCGCAAACAGAGTTATACCGCGCGTCTTGACGGTCAACGGCGATTTGCTTTCGCCCGATATGGCAGCGGGCAACGTGCTAATGACTGTCTATGATATCGCCATACCTACGGGCGGATTTACTCGCATCATTGGCGAGAATATGATTCACCTAAAGTTCCTATCAACCAACGGAGTAACGGGCAAGAATACGTCATACTTATTCCGCGATACAATCGGTTTGGGGTTAGCGCAAGAACAATATGCAAACCGTTACTTTAGCAACAATGCAAGACCTGGTGGGGCATTGAAAGTAGCGGGCAAACTTAATCCGCAAGACGTGCAAGCAATCAAAAAGGAATGGCATGAGCAACACGGCGGTTTAAGCAATGTCGATAGGGTTGCATTACTGCAAAACGGTATGGACTGGGTTAATATGTCGAATGACCCTGAGGCGGCGCAGTTGATAGCAAGTCGAACATTCTCTATCATCGACGTATGCAGAATTCTTAGAATCAAACCGCACATGCTTGGCATATTGGAAAAGAGTAGTTATAGCAGCATTGAAGCGCAGAACATAGAGTTTGTTACATATACGATGTTGCCTTGGTTGCGCAAATGGGAAAGCGAGATGCAAGGCAAGAGCCTAACGCAAGAGGAGCGCGGCAGCGGTATCTTTGTACAGCATGATACAACGGAACTATTGAGGGGCGATACAAACAGCATGTACAGCGCGTTTGCAATTGGGCGTCAATGGGGTTGGTTAAGCGCTAATGATTGCCGTAGAAAACTTAACTTGAACGCCATAGCAAACGGCGATGTTTATCTTGAACCGTTAAACATGGTAGAGGCAGGTAAGCAGCCTATGCCAACGCCTACGGCTACGCCAGCAGCGCCCACAGCAATGCCCATGATGGACGATAGCGGCGATAGGAACCAACGGGCGATTATACAGACAACCTATCGTAGTCTATTGGCTGACGTTTGCGGTAGGATTGTACGGCGCGAACAAGGTGCAAGAGACAAGGCAAAGGATTTGAACGCCGTATATAGCGACCTTGGCGAGTTTATGCGTACAACCTTGCTAACGCCGTCTAAAGCCTACCTTGCTGCAATAGGTCAGACAGCGGATATAGCTAACGCTGAGGGGCGATTGAGCGAATATATTAAGGGATATTGCGGTAGACGTTTAACAGCCAAGGGTATTATAGGGGAAAGCATCGCCGATGTTATGGCTGGGGAATTGATTGACCTATGGAACGCGAGATAAGACATATCGAAGACGCTGAATTGCGAACCGTAACGGCTGACGATGGCAGTACGCATATCGTCGGTTATGCCGCTAAGTATGGTGTCCTTAGCCACCAGTTGCGAAGTAAGTTTGGACCCTTCAAAGAGATTATCAAACCGGGGGCATTCGATAACGCTTTGAAACGCAGCGATAACATCGTAGCAAGCGTAGAGCATAACCTACAAACGAAGTTAGGGCGAATGCCAAAGACGCTAAAGGTATGGAGCGATGATAAGGGTTTGGCGTTTGATACGGTGGTGCCAAATACAACCGTTGGCAAGGATGCTCTTGAGGAAATCCGTAGCGAGATGCTTAACGGTTGCTCTTTTGGTTTTACTAAGAACGTCAAGGATACGTGGGCAAAAGACAAAGCAACTGGGATGGACATTAGAACTATCAATGAGTTTGACAAGATTATTGATGTAACCTTGACAGGTTCGCCCGCGTACCCAGAAACGGAATTGAGCATACGCAGCCTTGACGAATTCCATAATGAGATTGACAAGGTAGCAAAGACGGAAACAAAGGTTGAACCGCCTAACGATATACAAAAGAAGAAAATTCAACTAATGGAGTTGAATAGTAGCAAGCCTAAGAAATAAGTTACCCAAAGGCAACTTACTATAGGGCGAAGTTTCACGCGGTCAGATAGACAATCCAAAGATTGCATATCGGATAGCGGGGGAATAAACAACAAACAATCAACAGGGGAATAGTAATGTTTTCAGTAAACGAATTGAAGATTAAGCAGCAAAAGGCAATCGCCGCAGCCAAGAGTATTCTTGAAACGGCAGAGAAAGAAAACCGCAGTATGTCCGCTGAAGAGAATGTAGCCTTTGACGCTGCATACGCCGATGCGGATAAGGTCAGTGGACAAATCGAAAAGGTCGAAAAGGTTGTGGGTATCGAAACGCGCAGCAATGCCGCAAGACTACCTAACGTGGAAGAGGTTGATACTCGCAATACGCCAGTATGGGCAACGGCAGAGTATCGCAGCATCAATGAGAAATATTTACGCTACGGCAAGAATGCTTTGAATGATGCTGAATTCCGCGCTCTATCAACTGGTAGCGGCACGGCAGGCGGATACATGGTTGCGCAAGAGTTTGACAATCAAATCCGAGAGAAGCTTGTGCAGTTTAACCCATTGCGCGGACTATGCAACGTCATTCAGACAACAGGTGACCGCAACATTCCTATCGAAACGAATATCGGTGATGCCCAGTTTATCGGCGAAACAACCGACATTCCACACGCTGATGATACTGGGTACGTCAATGACCCTACGGTCAGTCGAGCGGTATTGAAAGCCTACGCGATGAAAAAACTTGTTCTTGCTTCGCGCGAATTGGTTCAAGACAACATCGTCGATATGGGTGCATATCTTGCTCGAAATTTGGGCAAGGCTTTCGGCAACAGAGAGTACAAGGCAAGCATGGTTGGCGTTGGTACAACGGAACCGACAGGTATCGTTAGCGCAGCCGATAGCAACCATACCGTTACAGCCGCAAGCGCAACAGCGTTTACAAGCGACGAATTTCTTGACCTTATTGATACATTGCCAACGCAGTATCAACCCGGTTCAATTCTCGTCTTAAATCAACTGACGCGCAAGGCTATCCGCAAGATGAAGGATGGCGACGGCAGATATCTATGGACTGATGGACTTGCTGGGCAGCCTAACAGCGTACTCGGCTACCCAGTCTTTACTTGCTCTTACATGGCAACGCCAGCGAGCGCCGCAAAGGTTATTGCATTCTTCAATCCGCAGCATGTAACGATTGCTGACCGAGGCGTCCGAGAGATTCAGACGTTGGTAGAAACCTACGCTGAGACAGGACAAATCGGCTACCTGGCTTGGCAGCGGTTTGACGTAGCCGTTACTGACGCTGACGCAATCGCCGTTCTTACGATGCACTCCTAATCAGCATCGTGGGCAATCCGCAACTGATTAGAAAATCTCAATAGGCAAGTACAGCCGTGCAGCGGATCCCGCTGCACGGCTGAGAGCCTAACAAACAAAGGGAAATCAAACATGACAAATACAAGAGATAACAGTTACAACACGCCAGTCTATACGCAGCAAGGCGGCGCGATTATGTTTTTCGGAGCAGTTGCGTTTTCAGTCATTACAACTGACGAATACGGTTCGCAACTTTTGCTTTTGGAAAACTTGCCGACAGCCGACCCGCACGTCGTTGGCGCTCTATGGGCAAACAGCCACGTACTGACAATCAGCAACGGTTAATACCAAGTAGGGGCAACAATGGGGTTGATATGCATACAACCAGGTTGGACACCTATCGACCTTGCCGATGCTAAACAGCATTTGCGAGTAGATAGCAACGCCGATGATACGCTGATTGAGGCGTATATTAACGGCGCAGCAAGTCATATAGAGCAAACGCGCAGTTTGTCATTGACTACGGCTATCTATGAGTTGCGGTTAGATGCGTTTCCAAAGACAGGCGTTATACGGTTGCCGATAGTTCCTACAGTATCGGTTAGCGATATTAGCTATTATGACGCTGACGGCAATCTACAATCGTTAGATGACAGCCTATACATCGTGGGCAATCTCGGCAATGACCATAGTATGACGGTGATAACAGCGGCAGTCGGAACAATGTTTCCGCAAACGCAAACAAGAATTGAATCCGTTGTGGTTACGTTTATGGCTGGGTACGCAACGGATGAATACGGCGCGGCAGAGATACCACCAGACTTACGAGCGGCAATACTGCTATACGTTGGCAGTCTATATGAGAACCGAGAGGCGCAGGGCGACAGAACTATAACGGAATTGCCGATGGGGTTTGAACAACTCATATCGGTTAGGGGAATAACGAGGGTTTAACATGGCACTACAAACATTCGACGGCAATACGGAATACGCAATTGATACCGCAACGCGCAAACTGCACCTTGTAACCGTTGCGGCTGACGGTACGGTTACGGACCTTGGCGCAATTGTTCAAGACGTAGGCAATATAACGCTTGCCAATACTACGATTGACCTGGGTACAGTCGGCATCTTGAACGCAAGCAATACGCAAGTGACCCCAGCATTAGAGACCGGGGGCAATCTTGCAAGCATCCTAACGGCTATTCAGGCAACAAACGGCGACGGGTTAACCTTTACGGCGATACCGATTGCACAAGGTTCAACGGCTGGGACAACTCATATCAAAGCGGGGGTTGCGTCAAACTACCTACGCTTACACGCACTGATAGGAACGGTAGCGGCAGCGGGCAGCGTTACAATTCAAGATACGGCAAGTTCGCCAGTAGTATTAATAGGCGCTATGACCCTTGCTCAAAACGGCGGCGTGGTTATTCCGTTCAATGCTGATAGTAGAGGTTGTCCGATTACAAGCGCCGTCAATTTGGGTATCAACCTTGTAACGAGCGGCACGGGCGCAGGCTTTAACGGCTATGCGATTATTAGTCAGGCGACAAGTTAATTATGACTTACAACGGCATTGAATACGATTTGATAAATACAACAGACACGTCTAATGTCTATGCCGTCTATTTTACGAATAGGACAAGCAACATTTCATTGTCACTTGAACTAACAGCGGACGACCAGCAACAAATTGTGGAAAGTTATATTGACGCGAATATAGGGAATTAAATGCCAGTAATACACGATAATGGAGTAGTCCTGGAAGATAGTCTTACGACATATAAACTATGCGTTGATACTATTGGCAACCATTATTCAGGCAATTTCGGAATGAATGTATGGTATTCATACACGATTAGCGGATTAGGTAATGGCGGCTCTTATGGATACGGAGCGGCAAACGGATTTATACTAATAGCCACGTATGCGAATGCGTCTTGTAGTTTCGGAGTCTTTAATATTGGAACGCTGGTTTTCCCTACAAACAGTATCTATAATGTTGCTATGATACTTGAAGTATGGAATACCACGGATATAACATTAGACAATGCGATTGCTAATGGAGCGAAAGTAGCGTATTCAAAGGTATTTTATCAACCCATAGATAATATATTTGGTGGCGACGGACCAACCCATTTATCTTATGCTACTGGCGGTTTACAAAGTTATGATTTAGTAAT
>QGNH01000459.1_pt1 | contig 14631 bp, 23 predicted proteins | sample 1735481 | NCBI WGS metagenome assembly QGNH01 (sample SAMN09239004, study PRJNA386568) | Viral metagenome, whole genome shotgun sequencing project. | reverse complement strand
TTAAAAACATCTGTCAGCGATGAGGAATGTCAATGTTTACGGCTGTTTGGTGATTATCGTAACCAACGACTGTAACCAATGTTTGTACTATATAGCCCCGTAGTTCACCAACTTTTGGTCTTGCCAACTTACTTACTCTCGGAGTATCCTACTTAAAGTTCAAGTAGGTAGTAAGTCGGGCAGCCCGGAATCGCCGGTAGAGTTTTCCCGCCGCAGTTTCCTACAATTCCAAATCCTTGGAGTTGTCATGCCCGATTCTGAAGTTCCTCGTTGGCTTTCAATCAATCAAGCTTCTGCGTATGTTGGTGTGTCCGCTCAAACGATTCGCTCGATTATTCATCGCGGCGAGCTTCGAGCTTCGCAGCTGAACGACAGGTCCCCTTACATCATCGACCGTCTTGACCTTGACCGTTTGGTTGAGCGAAAGAAGCGAATCGTTCCGCCTTACCGTAAAGGCACGCGCGCCTGGGTCGCAAAACGGCATGCGCAGGAAAGGGCGGCATGAGCGAGCCCCAAGTTCTGCCTCACACGCTAGAAGTGTGCCCGGACACAACAACGGTGTTACGAAATTGCGAAAAGTGCGGTGTGGAATTCAAACCGGTGAAGCGCCAGCGATTCTGCTCGAACGGCTGCAAGCAGGCAGCATATCGCGCGAGTCCGGCCTATCAAGCTCGTTTGTACAAGAAGCGGTGCGAACGATGGGCACCGCGAAATGAGAAATTTCAGCGGCGCAACCGCGCTCGCTCTTTAGGTTTCGATGGCCGCTACGGCGGACCGTTGAATAGCAGCGCCCGGTAAAACCGGTTAGGAGCAACACCATGAAGACGTTCGAAGTAACTCTGTCGCGGGACCTTGGGTACACCGAGGAAGCTATCGTGACGATTAATGCGAACACGGAAGAAGAGGCGAGAGAACTTGCCGAAGAAGATGACTTCTACTTCATTCACGAACAGGACTTGGATTGGAAGATAGTTAACGACTCTGGGACGCTAGACAGCGTGTCTGTTACCGAGGTCGTGTCAGAGCAGGAAAAGCTTTTGCAGATGCCAACGCAGGGAATTTATCTGAACTAGCCGAATCGCTAGCTCGAACGGCGACGGCAGGAAGAGGAGAAAGACATGATTGAAAAATCAAAAGTGAATTTGCTTTGCACAGCCAATGACGGTGAAGAGGCAGTCTTTTACGAGTTTGCCGGTGATTCGCCGTTGGTCGAAATCAGAGTTGTTGACGACTGCGTGGAGATAAGGCCTGTCTTGGATTCTTGGAGCACGTCTTTCAAACGTGACCCTGACGAGACGCACGAAGAGTTCCTGAAGCGTTTTCCAGTTTTCCCCGCAGAAGGCAGCGAGATTAAAGTCACTAGAGTTCTGAGTGACCGACCACTATTTGAGAATCTGCCAGGGCGACTGCCGGAAGAGGAGGTCAATAAGGTTCTCGCGGCAGCGGGCCTCAAGGTCTAGCGTCGTGACAATTGGGCTTCGGAACTACTGACACAAAGTGTCAAGGCTGACAAAACGTGTCTGGGAATTCGAGATTCGAGACTCTTTCAGAAATAGTATTGACAGCTCTGGTAGATGTGTATAGAATCAGCACTTGAAGCATTAGTACCCCTCAGCGTGGCACCTGCTTTCGTGGCCCTTCCGGGAATGTTCCCGCAGCAGTAAAAAGCCCTCAAATTTCTATAGGAGCATCAGCCGATGGAAACTCTTAAATCTGCCCTTCAATGGGCAACCCTCGCAATCGCAGACTTCGAGCAGAACAAACTCTACGGACGAATCATCATTGAATTCCGTGGTGGTGACGTGTTCACTGCCGAAAAGTCTGTATCCCAGAAAGCCATAGGAGCATCGACCAATGGAAAACCTGAATATCGTTCGCCCAACCGATAAGCACGCTGACCTCAAGCATCGCATCCGGCAGTACTACATCCGGTGCGCCGAGCATGTCATCCACCTCGCTCCGACGGAGCAGTTGCGTGACGCCATAGCTGCTCTAAAATCCTATGATGACGACCCCACACTAGAAAACCGCACCAAGCTGAAGGCATTCTTGCGCGACTTCACGCGTAAAAAACCTGTCATCCATTACGACGCACCAACGCAGATTTACCTCGGTTTGAAGCACGTCCTATGGCTCGCGCTCCATTGTCCGACATCGTGCATGAGTGCTTCCACCCAGTCTTTCACTGAAGCTGTCTATTGCGCCGCAAAGCCTGCTGCCCGCGGTCAAGACGCGTCGCAGCAAGCCGAATATGAACGGCAACACAAACTGTGGGAAGAGTTATTTCCTGCTGAGGTGAAATCATGAGCGCACCGGAACCATCGGTTAATCTGATAAGCGACTTCGCCTCTCACCCAGACAAGTGGGCAGCGGCAAACAAAGAGCACGTAGCAAAAAGCCTTGGAACTACAGTTGCGGAAATCGAGACTCGAATCGCTAAGGCAACCGCCGCGCTTCCCGAAATAATGCAAGCCTCAAAGCTCGACATTAAGGACATGCCTGCTTCTTGCGTTCCACCGGGCAAGATTGGCGACATCATTCGAAACGTCATGGTACCCAACGGTTTCTGCCTCGCATATTCATACTTACCGATAATCGTTGCAGCGGGTGCATATGTGGTGTCTGACCGTAAACCCTTCCTGAATCTATACGCCGGTGTAATTGGTGAACCCCAAACGGGTAAATCGCAGGGCGATGAGTGGGCAAAATACCTATTCGGGCTTGACATAAAGGGCTGTACCTCGGCTGAAAGTTTCGGAAGCGTGGAAGGACTGATTAAGGTCGTCGGAAATCAAGGTGGTGGTCCGTACATTTGGTCGATTGATGAGATGTCACATCTGTTTGTCAAAGCGAGTTATGTGGGTGCAGCTTTCTTCAAGGTGCTCAACACCCTCTTTTACGCGAAGCAATACCGCACGACCGGTGAAAAGCAGAAGCAAATGTCGATGGATGCGAGTTTGAGCATTTTGGGTGGGATGACACCGTCCACTGCTGATGACTGCTTTGGTGCTGACGCGGTGAATGGAATCTACACACGCTTTTTGTTTGCCTATCAACCCACAGGTTTCGTGTTCGATTATCAGGGAGAACCGCACGAGTTAGGAATCAAGCGAATCGTGAATGAAGAACAACTCGGGGCATTTGAGGCTGGTGCTGCGGGTCCCGCGCCTCAGAGACTCGAGTTTCGAGCCCCGAGAGTTACGCTCGAAGTGTACAAAGAAAAGAGCTCCCTGATGAAGAACGAAAAAATAAATGGAAGAGTTCTTGAGATTTGTATTCGGTGTGCGCGCATCTGCGGAGCATGGGACGGTCTGACAGAACTCACGTGTTCGTACATGAAGCCGTTCTGGGAGCTTGCCCGGTATCAGATGAAGATGCGACAGCTTGTTAGACCAAATGTTGGACGGAACGATGATGCCGCCTGCGCCAATGTCATTCTGGATTTTTTGGACAACAACTATGAGATTGGGAAGTATCTCACGGTGAGGGACCTGCTTCATAAAACGCATATCGAACGAAAGTTCGGCCCCGGCGTCGTTCAACGTGTTCTCAAGGCTCTCGATGCAAACGAGACGATTGATATTTTTCTGGAAAAGTCCGGAGGCAAAGGCAGACCGCGCAAAATCGTTCGTCTGCATACCGATGTCGAGGAACCTGTTCCGGTGAGTTGAGCTTCGGGATTCGAGACTTTTTCCGGTGTCGCAGCTGCCTACTGGAGTAGCTGAGGGCATCTAGAACCGGTTACCACCATTTATGGAACCACCCTTTTCTTAAAGTGTGTGGCAACCACTGCTTTAGTTTGGTACCAAAAATGGCGCCAAAAGGTACCAAAAATGGTTTACGTAGTTGATTCTATTACCGGATATTAGTTACTCACACACTTTAAGACACAAGGTGGCGCCATAAATGTTAAGCCCTTTGTTTTGACACCGCCGCCTTATTTATGGCGCCATAATTTCATTTATGGCGCCAATCACTATTTGAGGCACCGGTCTCGACTTTCGGAGCACGCAGCTACGCGCAGAAGTAGCTACCCCGGATGGCATGTGCTTTTTGCCAGTCACGTGACCGCGTGACCGCCATTTCCTTTTCACCCGCGGGTTTGATGTTGGTCATCACGTCACTGAAATTTGGTACCGATGTTGGCCTTAGGATTTGTGAGGAAAGATGCAACGAAAGCCCCTTACAGAACGCAGAGGCAAGATAAGCCCGGAAGAGCGTGAAGCCCGGCTGCGTCTTGAGAACCCTGTATTCGAAGCGGGCGAACCTCTGCGAACGGAAGGGCTGTCCCGAACTGAGCGCCGCACGTGGAACAATTTTGCGACTCGTCTTTTGGAAAAGGGGTGGCTCTCACGCACCGATGGCGAGTTGCTTCTTGCTATGGTTCGCGCGCACCTCAAAAAATCTGATGAAGGAGATGATGAAGCAATCCGCATTCTGGAAACATTCAAGAACCGCGGGAAGGTTCCCGCTCCGCAACCCACAGTTGTCCCTCCTCCAAAAGTAAGCTCCGTCACACCTGTTGACATCAATGCGGAGTGCTGCGCGTACGTCGAAGATGTCCTGAGCGGGAAGATAGTTACCGGTCAATATGTGCAAAAAGCGTGCAAGCGCTTCCTCAAAGACCTTGAGCGTTTTACGTTCAATCCGCTCGCTGCCCAGCGTGTGGCCGATTACGTGGCGTTCCTTGGTGTCAGTCTCATGGGGTGGCAGTCATTCATAATCTCTAACCTCTACGGCTTCTTGAAACCGAACGCCCTTCGCCGATTCACGCTCTTCTATGGGGAGGTCGGAAAAAAGAACGGAAAATCGACGCTGATGGGAGCACTCGGACTTTTCATGGCAGACCCCGAAGGTGATGGGGAAGAGAACGCTGATGTTTACTGTGCAGCTACGACAAAAGCACAAAGTGCAGATATTGTCTTTAAAGCCGCAAAAGAAATGCGTGAAGGTTGTCCCGCACTCTGTGAGCGCAGCGATGCTTACATGACAAGCATTGAGTTTCCGGGTTCAGGCAAGTTTGCTCCCCTCGCGTCCAACAGCGACAAACTCAATGGGTTGAACATGCACTTTGGTATCTGTGACGAGTTGGGCGACCACCCCGATAGCAATCTGCTGACCGTTTTCAAGAGTTCGATGGTGGCGAGGAAGCAACCTCTGCTGGCAGCAATCACAACGGCCGGACATTCACGCGAAAATCCTGCGTGGTATTTGCGGGAGCACGCGGTTCAGGTTTTGGATGGGTTAATAGATGACGATGAGATGTTTGCGTACATCGCGTGTTTGGACCCGGAGGATAAATGGGACGACGAAACGAAGTGGATTAAAGCAAATCCGTCTTTAGGCGTGACCGTTCAACTCGACCGGCTACGCTCCGACTGCGCCCAGGCGAAGAGCATCCGCTCCTTGAAACAATCTTTCCTTCGCTTCAATCTTAATCGTTGGGCGCAGATGACAACCTCCCCGTGGATTGACCCCTCGGACTTAGAGAAACCGGGATGCGCTTTCATCTTCCCATCCGAGAATAACATCCTTGATGTCACCGAACGATTGGCAGCAGTCGAAAAGAGATTGGCAGGGCGCAGATGCTTCGGCGGCCTTGACCTTGCGCCGGTAAACGATTTGAGTGTTTTCTGTCTGATGTTTCCACCGTGGGACTTTAAGGCAGACGACAACTGGAAGGAAACAGACGAAGCGCGCATCCATGATGACGGCTTCGAGTTGCTCTTCAAGGTCTATTGTCCGGAGGAAAATATCGAGGAGCGCTCTCGCATCCATCGAGTGCCGTATTTGGAATGGTTGGAGAAGGGATTGATAACTGCGACTCCGGGCAAGACCACTGATTTTTCATTCATAGAAAACGACATAGTTGAGGCATACAAAAAGTTCAACATCGAGGAAATAGGATTTGACGTGTCTGGCGCACGCGATGTTGCCGGCCGATTGACGAACTACGGATACAAACTTACACAAGTAAAACAGGGCTTTGGTCTCAGCCCGGCAATTTTGAGAATTGAGAAACTCGTACGCGAGGGAAAGTTGTGCGTTCACAAGCATCCAATCGCGGCGTGGAATTTTGCGAACGTGGTGCTGAGCAAAGGGGTTCGTGATTTTCGTCTGGATAAAAATAAATCGAGAGAAAAAATTGACGCAGCCGCAGCAGCAGCGTGCGCGATGGATGTATTCCTGAACGCTGAACAACTTCTAACTGGTGGATGCTACAGCATCTAGGGAGGCAATATGAAACTCGAAAAAATCTACGAAGTAAAAATCGACTGTGAACCATTCATAAAAGCGGTAAGCCTGAAGCAAGCACTCGAACGAGCAAAGGCCCGCGTCAGAGTCAAGGTCAGACCGATGAGGCACACACACAGTGCCTGACCGTCTCTACCAGCGCTGCAACGAGCGTTCGTGTCCAAACCGGACGAACAACAGAGGTGGGTACTGCGATGCTCACCGCGAGTCGAACCAACGCACCCGACAAGCCTCAGACCGCGGGCACGCACTTTATTCCACTGTGCTGTGGCGGGACACCAAGCGCGGGTTTCAAATGAACAAACCTGAGCGGGCTTACGTGTGTCAGTCCATCGACCCGACAACGAACGAAATCTGTGGGAGACGCGCAAAGATAGTTCACCACACAATCCCACACCGCGGAGATATCTTCATCTTCATGGGCGGGATTGATTACGAATTTTTGGCAGGTTGCTGTCAGGCATGCCACAACCGTGAAACTGCACGAGAACAAAAAGATGTAGAGGAGAACAACGATGACTGAACCAAAACAAGTAGAAAAATATGATGGCCTTTATAACGACCTGGGAAAACCAGACGCGAAGTTCGGACTGTGGTCGGTCTACGTAATCGAACACACCCACACCTTTCGCGTCGCGTTCAACTGTCCCGAGTGCAAGCAGTCCCGTGAATGGAACATACATGGCTCAAAAGTGTTCAGCCTTCCCAAACTCTCTATGCGGCACTGTCGCTTCATAGAGGGTAGTAAGGCGGTTATAGAAATGACCGTTTGGCGGAAACTTACGTCATTCGGTTGGCTCTTGAAAAAGACCAAAGTGGTAAAGCAGCATACCGAAGATACCTGGAAGCGTGACCCCATCATCGACGAGGCACCGAAGGTTCTCGTCTCGTACCTGCAAAAAGAAGCAAAGGAGTTCAAGCAGACTGGAACTTCGTGGGAGCAAATCGAGCGCGAGGGGCAGCGTATGTTTTGAAAATATATTGTCTTCTTACGTGACGATTTGATACCCTATAGGTCTAGATTAAACCCCTGACCCGAACGCCTCTTCTACATCCGTAGGCGGCAGTAAAAATCCCAAAAGTTCAGAGGCAAAACAATGGCGACTGCCAAACGTGTATCTGCACGTCACGTTAGTTCGACATTCAAACTTTTGAGAATCATTGCTGCGCTCGAACGTCGTGTCGCAAAGCTTGAAGGAGCACTCCATGGGTCGTGAGTTATTTTCTTACAAAATAACGGGTCTTGCCGACCTGCAGGTGAGACTTAAAAAACTCGGAGACCCGTCGCTACTGTCCGAAATAGAACGTGCCGCCGTAACGGATGCCGCGGAACTCATGGAAAAGAAGATTAAATCTGCCGCTCCTGAAGCGTCGCAGTACTACAAGTACGTGCCCAAAGGTTTCTTGAAGGACAGCATCGACTTCGTTGTTTTGAAAGTCAAACAGCATTGGGTCGCGTACGTTGGTCCAAATCCGCACAAGAACTTTCCGGCAAGACCGTCGAGGACCCTCACAAAAACGGGGAAGGATAGAAAAACTCCGTCAAAGAAATCTCATGACGCTCGTGGACCTTGGGTGCCGTTGGTAGGCAAGTGGATGGAGTTCGGGCGGGCAAGCACCCCAGCACGACCGTTCATCCGACCGGCATTCTCTCAGTCGTGGAAAAATTGTTTGCAAATTATTTCCGACCAAATCAAATCGTTTGTCGAGAGCGTGACGCGATGAGAGCGCTACTTTTTGTCTTTTGGGTCAACCTTAAGTATTTACCGGGCAAGGTCTTTCCGTTCATGAGGGTTACCGCGGCTGAAAGAGCGCGCGACCTAGCGGAAATCGAGCGACTGTCAAAATCGATGGAGTAAAGGAGCACTCACATGGCAGACATCATTGCAACGCTTGAGAAAAACATTCCGATGTCGGAAACGAATCCGGCCAACGCAGGGAAGAGTTGGTACGCAACCGACACCAAGAATTTCTACACAGCAGACGCCCACGGGAAGTTGTATCTCAACCCGTACGCCAAAATGTTTGTGTCAGAGAAATCATCGCCACGCTCCTAGAAGCGGGCTGAGAAAATAAAGGAGAAACACTATGTCATCCCCATACTTAACCGCGTTAGCCACCGACAACTTCGATTACGTCTCGAATCCACTGCCGAATCCACCGTGGACGGCGACAGGAAATGGCCTGCAAGCGCTTGATGGCTACTGTGAAGCCGGGAGCAACGGTTTCAGAGAAAACGGTGGAGAGTACACGGGTGTGTCCACACCGAATGACAGTTTTTGCAGCATCATCGTCAAAAGCTACAACCAAGCACAAACCCCCGAACTCTATCTGGGTGTACGCATGAACGAGTCCGAGCAGTTCTCTGGTTACCAGCTGGGATACATCGGCTCCGACATCCCATTCACCTTACAGAACGCGGCTACCGACGAGGTACTCATTACGCTACCCTCGACGACGCTGGTTGAGGGCGACGTTCTGACCCTAGCAGTTGTCGGCTACACCCTATACGTTATTTACAACGGGACCATCATCGGCTCAGTTGTTGATACGGACGAGGCGTTTTCCTCCGGGCCGACGTTACTTTACATGTCACCCGGAGCATTAACCGACGTTCAAATCTCCTCCTTCAGCATGGGAAGCGCGTCTAATACACCGCCTACACCGCCTCCTAGCGGCGGAGTATTCCTCGGTTCAGTCGTGGTAGTGTCCGATGCTCCGTCCGGCGCCAGCAATCCGTTCCTCGGCACCGTCACCGTGATTGACAGTGCCCCGAGCGGCGTGCCGAATCCCTATCTCGGAAAAGTTGTCAGCGGTTCAGCGCCGTCAGGCGTACCTAATCCGACATTGGGGAACGTCGTGGTAATCGCCAGTAAACCGGCTGAGGCCCCAGATGTTTTCCTCGGCATCGTCGAAGAATCGAGCTAGACATGACGGAAACTCCCGAACAGATTGTTGAGCGGTTACGTGCTGCTCGTGAGGCGCGTAAACCGAAAGAGCCATCAGTAGCGACACAAACGACGGAACCACAGACTGCAACCGATAAATTTAGAGAGCGCTTGGAAAAACACCAGTTCTGTGAGGACGGATGGCTATGGGATGTTAATGCGTACGGTTTGGGAATCACCAAAACGCAAGCCGCTCGTGTGTCACGCAGCTTTTCGAAGGAAAACAATCTCAGTTTTGTTGTGAGAACGGAATATGGGGTTCTATTCTTTGACCCTGAGGATACCTTTTACCGCTCACTCGACCACACCAACGAACCGGGTTGGGACTTCGATTGGCAGCGAGAAGCAATGGAACTGACTGAAGACGAGGCTGAAGCTGTCCTAAACCGATGGATGAAAGACCACAACTATCAGGTCTAATTCGCTTCCTCATTTTGCCCACATTCGCTGAAGACTTGTTTAGCCGTAATCGCAGTTATCGCAGTATCACTCCTGAAACAGAAGTGGGTGTGATGAGGCGGGGTTTTCTCAAACTGGTCCCTATAGGTAATACAACCAACGACAGTGAGCCACGTGTTGAGTTCTGGATTCGGTGAAGTCGCATCGATGGGCCATTTGCTCCCATAGCGGTTGTTTGGGAACACGTATGAGCCGCTTCCTGTGTCCGCCGTAGATACTGGTTTAGTTGCCGCATCAGCCATCCTGCACGTAGATTTAACGGCCTCGTCAAACTCAGCGTTGTGTGCGGGAATGTCAGTCCCACGTTGATAGGTGACCGGCGCGACATATACCCCAGTGTGAAAAGCTGGAGCAACGCCGAAATTCTTAATCCAAAATCCTACCGTCAAGAGCATCTGGGTTTGGGAGCCTTGCACACGTTTAAGGCTGACCGGTGTCAACGTGAACATGGAGCCGTCCACGGCCAACCAGGGCCTCTGTACGCGGACCAAATTATCGTTGGCTATTTTGTTGGCATCTTCAGCGGCTTTGGCCGCTTTCCGAGTGGCACCAGTTTGGCAGATATTAGCTATCAATAGCCCGAGCGCGATGAGTACAGCGACACACTCAAGGATGTTTTTCCAAAGTGGCGTCGATGACATGAGCGGTTATGTCTCGCCTCAGCGTTAAGCGGTCTTCGAGTATCCCTTCGAAAGCCGCCAACTAAAGATTCGTCCCCGGTTCCTGTGCATTGGGACCGCCCAGAGCTTTGAGCGTGTCCTGTAGTTGTTTGAGTGAGCTCGCAATCGCCTCAGCCACTAGACGCTTGTACCACCGTTCGAAGAGAGTCAGCGTACTGTGATATCTCACGCCCTGTTGAATCTTCAACGACATGAGGATGGGCAGGCAAGATAAAACACCCGCGCAAAAAGAGGGAGCTGTCTCACGAAATCCAATCTCATCATCAGCCACACCTGCGGTAAACGGAATCGCGAATCCCTCAACTGTATTCAGATAGGTTACCGCGCTCGGAAATTGCAGCATTTGTTGCGCGACAACCACTGCATCGAAGTTTGGGCAGGTAAGCTCTCCATTCGTGACGTTGAATTGCCTCTTCACGGCCAGAAAGGTGAGGTGTTGACGTTCGTACTCTTGGCCCGCGGCTGTGAGAGCGGGTATTACCACGGCGGCGAAGTATTTACAGTGGTCGATTGCGAGTTTAATGTTTTCACGGTTTGCGTTTCTCTCCCAAATTTTCTTGGTGAGGCTAATCTGAGTCAGGCCATAAATCGCCGAACCAGCGATGATGATACCGGACAAGAAGTAGGCAATTTCCAACCAATCGCGAATCAAGGTGAAGCAACCGTGTGGGTCCGCCATATTTGTTACCTCTAGCACATCACTGCCCTTATACCATCAGTTAATTGTTGAGAGAAGCTCGGCTCCGGCTCGAGACTACCCAAATTGAGCGGTTAGATTGCCTCGGAGACGACGCTTACTGCCGGTTGATTGAACCTCACGGAAGGTCATTCCTGGTGTCAGAAACCACCCTCCAGGTGATTCTACTGGGGTTCTGGCAGGCATAAAGTGATGGTTAGAACCCGGTCGAGGACGGATTCAATCTAATAGCTGGACTTCACTGCCGACCAAAGGCTGGGCCTCAGCAAACGGTCCCCAAGAATCAAGCCGGACTTGCTGCGACGAGCCATCTGACCCACGCAAGGTAACGATGCCAGCAGTCCTGTCTATATTCGCTACAGTGTAGACCGGGAGCGATGCCTTGAACATTTTGGGATTAGTTTGGATTACCATGCGTCAACCTCCGGCGGAAGATTATTTATTCCAGAACTTGTCGAACCATCCCTGCCACTTCAGCGGTCCCCACCCGGTCCAAAGGGCACCCGGTGGGATGCCAAAAATAAGAAAGTGGGCACCAGGTAAGAGTCGCGTTATTTCGTCTCTCAATTCCGTAAGACCCTGAGGCTCCGTTCCGAAAGACAATAACCAAACATCCGTAGACCAGTGCCACCAAGCAGCCCTATTCGGCGGGAATGCAGTTCTCAATTTGCCTTGTTGCTCGGCAGTGCTGTTGGGAAAAATGAGAATGAACCTATTCATCGGACTGCCCGATTTTGCCGACTCCGCCAGACCCGAGGGCTTTCTTATCGGAACCTTCAATCGTGTCCACAAACTCTTTCATACCGCTCAAGCTGTCCCCGAGGTACTTCTTCTCCAAAGCCGTTTTGACGAGGGAATAGCTTTCGGAGCGGAGGGAATCGGGATTAGTCATAGCGAAATAAACATACGCGGCTAGAAGAAACAAAAGAGCTAGTCCTAAAGATGCAGCGGCCCCGACCAAAAGCCAAGGCGGTGTTCGCGCCTCCGCGCCCAACGCGAGCAGCAACACCACGAGTATTAGCAGCGCCCACTGGAGCGGGTTTATGACGGACGAACGAGACTGAGCAATCTGCGCTTGTTGAAGTAGTGACTTGAAGATTGGCCACATTGCGCCGGGGAGTTTAGCATAACCGGCCGACGGTTATGGTCGCGAGGCTCGACACTCGGGATAGTCCCTATCGTGAGCGCTGGAAACGGGTAGAATGTTTCGCATGAAGAAGACGAAACGCTTTGCCGATAACTCCCCACTGAAATACATTTTAATTCACGCTCAACCGTTACGGAGCGCCGACGATAGAAAATGGCCACCCGGATTCCGAGAGGGAATGAGAGCACTCTCGCAGACTCTTCCCGGTCAGAAACGTGACAAGCAGAAGGACGTTTGGGAGGCGGAGAGCAATTGGCACCGCAATCTCGCCTTCATGGGAGGCGTACATGCGCTGATTCCTCCGGACGATTCCACGCTTAGGCACGAGGCCGAGAAACTGCTAGTAAAGATGTTCGGTAAGGGCTACCCCAATAACAAACTGGAAAGGTTCACTACGGCGGAGCGGAGACGCATCCGTAAGGATGGGGACGCGGCTTGGCGATTCGTTGAGAAACTTCGGAAGCGCCTCGGTCTACCTCCAACAATTAGAAATAACTGACAGCGGTGTGCGAACGAATCCGTGAAAGGAACAACATGAAACTTCGATTTGCGGTTGGTTTTTTCGCGCTCTTCCTTTTGGTCGGAAACGGAAGCGGCCAACAGCAGCAGCAATTTAGCGGTTACTGGTGGGCGGATATGAACCCGAGTTTCAAGCTTGGTTGGGTTTCCGGTTACGCGAAAGCGATGGATTCCGCAGGGACAATTCAGATGGTAACGTGTGCTGGCAACATGCCGATGTATCAGAAGCAATTTCCGGACGTCGACCCGAAAGTGATAATGCAAAAGATGTGCCTTAGTGACACGCAACTCGACTACGACGGCATCACTATGGGGCAATTTGTGGATGGCATAGATGCGTTCTATAGAGATTTCCGCAACAAACAACTGGAGATAGGTTGGGCTACCGAGTATGTGCGTGACCAAGTAAAAGGTAAGCCCGCCCCAGAATTGGATGCGGAGGTCAACCTTTGGCGAAGATGCACAGCCGCTTATCAGACCGGCGACAAAGACAAAACCGCTAAAGCCTGCACGCCGGGCAGTGCGCCGCAATAGAACCTACTTCGGCATTTCTGTGACGCCACGATACGACGAGGACCGAATCTCTGAACTAGCAGACCCGGTCCTCACTGCCCTGTCATTTATTAGAGAACGGCAGAGCAAGCAGAATTATCGGACTATTTTCTCTGGCACCGATGCTGGCGTCGTGCTTCCAAGACCGGCCTATGTACATCATCGTGAAAACGATATAGAAATGGCCCGTGGCGAAACGAGCTCGATACGGGGACGGCTGCTTATACCAACGCGGTCGCATCTGGTGGATGACCTGGCACGAGAACGGCGTCAAGCGCTTCGAGTCCACCCACTCGGATGACCGTCAATTCGCGCAGCGCACCCTCCACTCCAAGCTGCAGCAAGCGGGTGGTCGGCGTCCCACCGTGGTTGACCCGCAGAAGGTTTCCTACGATGACCTGCGTGACAATTTCCTAGCCCATTGCGTAGCTAAGGGTAACCGCTCAATCAAGAACGGCGCCGACGGTAAACCAACCCTGAACACGATTCCTCGACTGGACAATTACTTTAGCGGCTGGAAGGCGCGTGAAGTCACCGTCATGGACCTCAAGCGTTTTCGCACCGAAGGAAAAGAGGAGGGACTTTCCGACGCGCGACTCAATCGGTATATGGCCACGCTGCGGGCGATGTTCAACCAAGCGCGCAAGGACGAGCTGATTACCCGCGTCGAGCTTCCGCCATACTTTCCGGTCGTCTCTGAGCCGAACGAGGCGCGTGGTGCGATATTCTTCAAGCGAGAATGGTACGAACCACTGCGGAAGCAACTGACCGAACCGCTGCGCTCAGCATTCGTGCTGCTGTATCACACCGGCATCCGCGTGCATGAAGCCCTGCGGCTCAGGTGGCAGCACATTGACACCAAGAAAATGATTGTCACGCTACCCGGCGAGATAACCAAGACTGGTAAACCGCGCCTCGTGCCTTTGCCTTCCGACTTCAAGCGTAAACCGGGTAAGTCTGATGAGTTGGTGTTCCCGCTCGGCAACTTTCGCTGGCAGTGGTACAAGGCGTGCATTGCCATCAAGGCCGGACGATGGGAAGATACCAAACCCGGCCGTAAGAGGTACGTTGGCCCGTTGCTGCGGCACTGCCGTCACACTTTCGTGCGCAATGCGTCGGATGCTGGCATGGAAGAGAAGCGCATCATGGACATAACCGGTCACCTGACACGGTCAACGTTCGACCGCTACAACATCGGGCGTGAGGAAGATGTTGAGCGAGCTCGCAAGGCCATCGAGCGGTTTCACAAACGCAGCAAGTTGTAACCAACTGTAACCAATGAGGTGTAACCGGATGTAAGCGGTAGTAAAGCGATAGCAATAGAACATTGGCTTTTCACTAAGCCCGGGTGGCGGAATGGCATACGCGGGGGAC
>QGNH01001637.1_pt1 | contig 14634 bp, 34 predicted proteins | sample 1735481 | NCBI WGS metagenome assembly QGNH01 (sample SAMN09239004, study PRJNA386568) | Viral metagenome, whole genome shotgun sequencing project. | reverse complement strand
GAAAGAGGAGGCTACGCCTCAAGAAGTAGTATTTCCATGCCTTGACCAATTAAAACTCTCAGCCTCCAAGAAGAGACAGCTTTCCAAGAAACACTCTGAGGAGATCCTGATAGACGCGGTTAAGAAAGCCATGGCCTGGAAAGGGAAGAAGTCGCATGAAGCGGCCATTGAGACGATACTCTCCCGGGCAGGGGATTGGAATCAGGCTCCCGACAAAGAGGACATCATTGAAAAAAATAAAGAATATCTCAAAGGATTAGAAAAAAATGATGGCAAGAAACTGGGAAAATATCGCTGTATTGTCGCATATCAAACAATAGAATTTATCTCTGAAGGAATGGGAGCGATTCCCAAAATATTCGACGTAAAACAATTAGATTTCGTTGATCAGGTCAATGAATTTATAAAACAAAACAAGCCGAGATGACTCGGCTAAAGGAAAAAACATGAAAGAAGACCATTCAATCGATAATTTAATCCCCGATTATGAGAGTGCTCTCTCATTAAATTTAAGTAAACTTAAAGGTTTAATAGATGAGATTAGAGAAAGATCATATCGTCGAGGTGTGACACATGGATACAGTTTTGGGATGTCTCATTGTGGATCATCGAAAGATGAAAATATAAAGAAAATAATGGAAAAAATTTACTTATGGAGTCGAGATATTAAAAAGACTGGAGGAGTTCCATGTACATATTTCGAGGAAATTCAAATGTATTTCCCAAAAGATTAAATAATATTAACATCATGGCGGTAGGACTAAAAACCTATCGCCAAGGAAACAAATGCCTAAAATAACATGCGAAATACCAATACGCACAGTGAGCGAACTTAACTGCAATGAGCATTGGACTAAGAAAGCCAAGAGGCATAGGCAGCAGAAATTTTTTGTGCGAGAGGCATTGAAGCATGTGATCAAGCAGGTGACACTCCCATGTAAGGTGACGGTAACGCGATTGGCTGAAAGAACGCTGGATTCGCACGACAACCTGCCTTCATCAGTCAAATATCCGATTGACGCGATTTGTGAGCTTCTACGGCCCGATCTCGCGCCAGGCAGGGCAGATGACGACAAAGGCATTATAATCGCGTACGCGCAAAGCAAACAGGCAAAAATGGCAATTAGGATTGAGATAGAGTATGGAGGATCTTAAATATATGGAAACTATGGTAGGTTTGGATAAAGATGAGATGATATGGACATTCAGTGGCGGAAAGAGCATTCTGGGTCTTCGTTGCCTTTTGCATTATCTAGAATCAAGAGGATTTACGGGATTTTACACTTCTGAAGAAGTAGGTTTATACTTCATTAAAGGATCGAATGAAGATGAGTGATTCAGAATCAAGAATGAGATCTCAATGACTTCTTTGCCATACGATATTGACTGTGGATGAAGCGAATGGCATGATCAGGATCAATTAACGCCATTTTGTTAACATCCACATGTTGCTTCTTGAGATTCTCGCACATCAAAGAGACAGCCATTTTCCGTTTTGTAGAGCCATTCAATTTTGTCATGTTTTTGTTTCCCCAATACATCTTTAAGGTGTTCATTCTCAATAAGAACATCACCCAAAATCTTTTTTAATGCCCCCACTTCAGCAAAGAGTTTCTTCCTTACTTTAGTCAAGCTATCACTCAGCGCATCAATTTGCTTTTGCATGATTTCAGCACGCAGCTCATCAGCGCTTTTATTTTCAATGTTAAATTCTAACTGAACGTCTACACTCATAAAATCACCTCTTGGTAAGGATCATATTGTCGAGGTAGCATCAATTAAAACTCAACTGAAATTCCATAGATATGATATAAATTATTTTTTTTCAATAGGGCACTAATGATTTCTGATGATGATTTAGAAAATATGGAAGACACTGATCTATTATCTATAGTAGATAGGTACAAATGCGTTAGATCTTTTGAATCCGAATTTATCGACTCACTCTATGAACGAGATGGATTTACAGAAAATCAGAGAAATGCACTAATAAACATAATTGTAAAGTTTAGGATGATAAAAAAAATACAGATATATGAGATGAAAAATGATTAAATGGACTCTCAAAGAACTAGCCATTAAGGATCTAAAGAATCACCCCAAAAACCCACGCCAAATTAAAAAAGATCAGCTTGCGCGCCTCGCCGAAAATATGAATAAATTCGGCCTAATCGACAAGCCAATCGTTAATGCCGATATGACCATCATTGGTGGACATCAGCGTATTCGCATTCTAAAGAAGCAGAAGGTTAAAACTATAGAATGTTGGGTAGCACCAGAGCAATTATCAGACGATCAGGTTGATGAACTTTGCATTAGCCTTAATCTGCATGGAGGTGCATGGGACTTTGACATATTAGCAAACGAATGGGAGCCTTTAAAGCTATTGGAATATGGATTCACAGAAGAGCAGCTATTAGGACTCGCAGAAGGCGAAGGAAGTAAGTTAGATGATGAGTATGAATCCGAACTACTAGAACCGCCAAAGAATCCTAAAACTAAACCCGGTGACATCTACATCCTAGGCAACCATCGCCTGATATGCGGTGACTCAACCGATAAAGACACAGTCGATAAAGTACTTAATGGTGAAACACCCATATTAATGTGCACCGATCCTCCTTATGGGGTAGAATATGATGCTAGTTGGAGATCAAAAATAAAAACTCAAAAAGGAAAAACATCTATCGGTAAAGTAATGAATGATAATTTAATTGATTGGTCAGAATCATGGAAACAATTTCGCGGAACTATCTGTTATATATGGCATGCGAGTATATTCGCTAGTGAAGTACAGAAATCATTAGAAAAATATGATTTTGAATTAAAATATCAAATAATTTGGGTAAAGCAACAAGCATTTAATCGAGGTGATTATCATTTTTATCATGAACCTTGTTTTTATATGGTGAAAAAAGGAAAAAATCATAATTGGAATGGAGATCATAAACAAAGGACTGTTTGGGAAATAGATTCTTTAAACCCATCAAGAAAATCAGAATCATTAGAAAATAATGAAAAAACAGCCCATTCGACCCAAAAACCATTAGAATGTATGGCTAAACCTATACGGAACAACACCGCGCCCGGCGAAGGCGTATATGACCCTTTCTTAGGATCAGGCACAACGCTAATAGCAGCCGAACAGCTAGGACGTAAATGTTTTGGAATCGAGCTAGATCCCGCCTATGTGGATATTATAGTTGACCGTTGGGTAAAGTATCGCGAGAAAAATGGATTAGACGCAAAAGTCACATTAAATGACCATGATGTCTATTGGAATAGAATAATAGATTTAGGAAAAAAATCATGAAATCAGACGAAGATATACACCTTGGACATCAAATGATCATCAAAGAATTCAATAAATTGATGAGAGATGAGAAAGTGGGAAAGGGAAAAGTAAAATTTATGCGATTCGAACGATTATCCGACGAAGACACGTCATCTATTCGAGAAACATGCCCCATTTGTTGGAACGAATCAGTAGCCTGCGTGTGCATGGAGGAAGATGCCCAGAGTTCCTAAGAAATGCGAACATTGTAATGAAATTTACTGGTGCGAGCTTTCATTAATTTCCGAAGCTGTCCATGGTTGTCGAGGAGAAAATAAATTACATCTCATAGAAACAATAATTCATGAAGCAAGATCATATAAAATAGAAAAAATATATGTATCTAAGCCTAAGACATTAGAAACATATATATGTAATAACTGCGATCGTAAAATACAATCTAAAAGTAAGAGGGTATATTGTTGCAGGAGTTGTTATCATCACCATCATACTAAGCTCGCTAATGAAAGATGGATTAAAAGAAACAACGTAAAAAGGAAGCCTGCTTCTTGGGTAAATAACGCGCTAAATATGCGAGCTACTAAATCAGAAGGCAGTTGGTTAAAAAAATACAAATCAGTAAGGGGCTAAAATGATCCTGCAATTATCTCCTAGTCTTCCAATCCTTACCCCTAAAGGATCAGCCATTGCACATTTTTTGATAGACTATGGCATTGAATCTAATCTCATGTGGGTGTGTTTCATAGATGCTACCGGCGAATGCTGGACATTTCAAAATCCAGACATTCGCGCGCAGAAAAACATTACTCAACATAGAAATAATATTACTTCGATTTCCTAATCTTCTTCGGTACTGATCATTTTCGTATAATCATTTAATCTTTTATTAAGTATGCTCACAGAAAAATTGATATTATTTTCCATCATTATTTCTAACATAACATTTTTTTCTTCTAAATATCTATTAGATTTTTGCATCCAATATAAGCAAATATCTCTGATCTCTTCAATATTTTCGGAGTCATAAGGATTTTTCATTTCATGAACTCCAAATTTTCCAGCCTTCTAATAGTCAATTCAGACATTGGCCTGTTTGGGCTCTTCACCCATCGCATATAAGTCCCATATGGTATGTCTATTAGACGAGCCATCTTCTCTTTTGTGAGTCCAAGATGCAACCTTTGAGCCTCTAGTTTGTCGATTAGGTTCATTATTTTTTTCCTTATAAATTTCTATTTTTTATTTCTACTTTCAAAAAATCTTGAAAAAGATCTTCATATCTTTCGCGATTTTCATGTTTTAAAACATAAAGGGTCTCTTCGGCTTTCCTATGATCTCTACACGCATATAAGATAAATTCGTCAAATTCTTCATATATTGCCGAATCAATCAAATGTAAGTTTCCATTTACTTCAAATTCTATCATGGCTTAATAATCTCCGAGTTAAGTTGCAAGCATCTTCCATTCATGCTACATGTCGCAGCTTCACTAAGTGTTTTTGTGTCGAAGTCAAAAAACATAATGGGAGTGTTTACAAGAATTTGCCATAGGATCGCATATTTAGTTTGTAAGTCTGCATCATTTATAAATTCCAATATTTCTAGCTTAGTCATTACTTACCTCCGTTTAGTTGTGCTTCCATATTTCTTTCCTTCTTTAATTAGGTCGTAAATCATAATATGCATGGTATCCATTCTGGCATTGGCCGCAGCAATAGAGCTGATATTAGTTAGTGCTATCGACAAGGCAATTCCAAACAGAGCGATATTTACCGCAATGATTGCTATAGTGTCCGCATGGTCTTTGAAAAATTCCGTGTTGTTTTTAGGTTTCATTTAATTACTCCCAAACTTTTTCAATGTACGTTCTCTCAATGTTAATGCAGGCCCAGGTACATTTCTTTTATTGATTATTAATTTTGCATCATCTAAAAGATCTAATTTTCTTAACCATACATCTGCTATTTCCTCAGCATACTGATAATATCCTTCAGGCATCACGTCACCCGCTGTTTTTCTAGCCATGATGGAATCAATCCAGTGTTTAGTTTGTTGAATCCATGCTTTTTTAATTTCTTCTGCCCATGCGATTTGTTTCTCTGTACCTTTCATATATATCCTTTTGTTTATCTTTCGTTTTCTTGTAATACACACCTGTAAAATGTCAAATCACTGCGGTTTTCTATGATAAATTTAGCATCTGTCAACGCGTTTAACCTGCTTGTGATAATTTTTATTTGTTCATCCGTATAGAGGGAAACATTGGTATCTAATTTTCTAATAGCATCTGCTCTGATTTTATTTGCCCACTCTATTTGTTTTTCCGATCCTGTTAATTCTAATGAAACTTCGCTGCTGCCATTATTCACGTAATATTCTAACATTTGGTCTTTTCTCATATATATCCCTTTGTTTTTGTTTGTATCATCCTTTCCTACTTTAGCAACTGGCGCCTTGGCTACCAGCGTTACTCGCGTACTTGTTTGATGTACCTAATATAACACACATGTACATATATGTCAACACACAATGATTAATTTAATTAAGTTAGCACATGAAGATAAAGAGTGCTAAATCCCATTGTCACTATAGGGTACTCCATAGTGCGATACTAGAGAATAATTTGATTTAAATATAGATGTGTCACGTTAGAATCATGTTTAATATTCTTGACAACATGTTATCAAATATCCTATTCTCACTCTCACAAACAAGGGAATATTATGGAATGGCCACAAGTCATATCAATCATTGGAGCCAATCTTGCTATGTTTTTATGGTCGGTTAGACAATCAAATACTTTTTACATGCACCTTGATAAAAAGATGGAAGACAACCGCAAAGAAACAAATGGACTAATAAAAGCCATTCAAGAAGAAATTAAAGACTTCCATGAAAGACTATTTAAATTGGAACAGGAAAGAAAGAAATGAAAGGTAAACGAGTCGGATATAAAAGAGTAAGCACAAATGAACAAAATGCAGACAGCCAACTAATGTCGGTGGAGTTGGACAAAACTTTTATAGAATTTGAAACTGGCTATTCAACTAAGGATCGTCATCAGTTAGCCGCTTTGAAGGAATATGTTAGAGAGGATGACATCGTTTTCGTTGAATGTATGGATCGACTAGGACGTGACGGTTATGATCTAGATGAAATAGTTGAATTCTTATTGGAAAAAGGCGTCCAGATTCATTTCGTTCGAGAAGGTTTCATTTTAGGTAAGAAAAATGATATCATGTCTAAACTATCTTATGACATGATGAAAGCTTTCATTCATTATTATTCTCATCTTGCTAAAGAACGCCAACGCAGAGGTATCGAAAGAGCAAAAAAAGAAGGAAAATATAAAGGTAGAAAATCTAAATATGATGAATTGATGGGTCATAAAATAAGAGACGCACTTCAAACCAGAGACACTAAAACTAAAATTGCTAAAGACCTAGGAATATCACGCTTCAGTTTATATCGCTATATGGAGCAGCTTAATTTAAAATGAAATATGCAGAGAAACTGGCAATAGCTCGCCTATCTTATAAAGATATAAAAGAAGTTGTCGACAAATGGCAGGCTTCTAATTTAGAAATATATGCTTATTGGGATGGAAAAATAGAAGTGGATGGAGAAATGTTTCAAGAATACCAATTGAGAGATCCTGAAGAATGATAATATTTGATTTAGACGGCACGCTATCAGATTGTGAGCATAGACGGCATTTTGTTGATCCTAGAAAGAACTCTAACGCTAAATATATTTATGATGGAATTATAGAATGCGAAGATGGTCGCGCACTAAATGGTAATTATTATTACAAAGGAACTGAAAGAAGATGGCAGCCAGACTGGCAATCATTCTACGAGGCTTGCGATCAGGATTTGCCGATTGAGCCTGTGGTTGAACTTTGGAATGATCAAATTTCGTTAGGAGCGATGGGTCATCATCAAATTTGGTCGGGAAGATGCGAATCAGTTCGAGCAATGACAGAAAAGTGGTTAAGTAAAAATCTGTTATGTTTTGAACCTAATCAATTAAAAATGCGTCCCATCGGCGACAATACACCTGATGACCACTTAAAGGAGAAGTGGTTAGATGAAGAGATTTCTACAGGCAATAATATAGATTTCGTGTTTGAAGACGATCCTAAATGTATTGCGATGTATCGACATCGAGGAATATTTGTGTTTAACTGTGCACAACATGATGAGGAGTTTTGATGGCAGATGAACTTTTACAAAAAGTAGTTGAGTCAATCGCTACTCACGAAAGAGAAATAATTGATGAATTTTGTAAGGCTTTCATGGCTCACAAAAGTTTAGAAGGGGTTAAAATCGAAGATATTTTTAAAAATTATACTTTATGTACAAATCCTTTTACACAAGAAACACGTAGACACTGGTTTGAAAAAAATTGTGAAGAACTAGAGCCTGATTTCACGTGGAAACTCTGGAAAACTCACCTAAACGAAGAGACAATGCACTTTGAGGGAACAATAGATATTCTAAAATTCAAACACCTGCTTACAATGCTCGAAGCGGCAGGTTATGACAATATTTTCTGTAAATTTCCTATTGATATCACATGAGACTATTGATTCTCATCTCAACTCTGTAGTACTGTTTTCTTTAACAATAAAGAATGGTAATAAATGGCTAGGTTACCAAAAGAAATTGATTGGAAGGTTGTAGAAAAACTTGTGGAATGCGGATGTAGCGGAGTTGAAATAGCAAGAAAATGCGACATAAAAAAACAAACATTCTATTCTAGATTCGAAAAAGAATATAATGAAAAGTTTCAGGATTATCGTACCGAACTCGAGAGTGGAGGAACAGCAGATTTAAGGGCAATGATGCACGCTAAAGCCATCAATAATCGCGCTCCTGGAAACACCACAATGCTTATCTTCTTGGCTCGATGTCGGCTAGGTATGCGTGAGCCTGATATCGTGCAGCATCTAGCACCTAACCAAGATAGACTCGACCAGTCACATCTCATCATGGAACTACAACACAAAATCACTGAACTGGAAGCTAATGCCAACAAGCCCAAAGCAGAATAAATCGTTCGTAGAAGCCACTCATAGGTTCAATATATGGGTCGGTGCTGTATCATCTGGCAAGACATACTCAAGCATCGAGCGATTTATACATGACCTGAAGAATGGGCCGCCAGGCGATGCGATGATCATCGGCGTAAACCGCACGTCGATACAACGTAATATTTTAACACATCTATACAAACAATTGGGGTTTCCATGTCCGACGGAGAAAGCATCGAAGAGCACATTGTATGGACGCGATGTGTGGTTTGTGGGCGCCCCAGATGTAAGCGCTGTTTCTACCATCCAAGGCTCTACCTTAGCCTTAGCTTACGTGGACGAGGCTACAAATTTACCCGAGCCTTTTTGGAAAATGTTGGAATCCCGATTGCGTGTCCCCGGTGCGAAACTCCTTGCTACCTGCAATCCTGAAGGACCGGCACACTGGCTTAAGAAAGACTATATTGATAAACCCGAACTAGATCTTGTACACTGGAACTTTAGCCTAGAGGATAACCCAACACTTGACGCAGCATACAAACAACAGCTTAAAGCTTCCTACACGGGAATGTGGTACAACCGTTACATACTCGGTGAATGGGCGCTCGCGCACGGTGCAATATATGACTGCTATGACGCCACAAATGAGTATACCAATGAATTCCCAGCGCCCAATTATTATATTGTTGGAGTTGATTATGGTACTACAAATGCAACCGCTGCGGTATTATGCGCGGTTAGCCCTAATGCGTGGCCACAGATACGAGTGGAAGCGGAATATTACTATGATTCAGCTAAAAAGGGACGCTCGAAGACCGACCAAGAACTCGTTAGGGATATTAAGGACTTTATTGGATATAAAAACGTATCTGCAGTATATGTCGACCCTGCTGCAGCTTCCCTCAAAATCGCCCTTCGACAAGCCGACCTCCCCGCACTTGATGCAAATAATGATGTTCTTTTGGGCATTAAGATATGCTCAAAGTTCATTGGTGGCAAAAATATCGTCATACAAAAAGGATGTACAACACTAAGGGAGCACATACAATCTTATGCCTGGGATAGCAAAGCTGCCGATAGAGGCGAGGACAAACCAGTTAAAAAAAACGATCACATTCTGGATGCACTCAGATATGCCGTGTGCACAGCTTTCCCGCAAGGCGAGTTTGCGCACCCTGATGAAAATATTTCGTACGATCAACTTCGCCGGCGCGTATTTGAAGAAGATACATGGGGTCCATTAGGCAACACAGCAGGGGGATATTTTTGATGCAAGATAAAAATGAAAACCTGACAGATAGAAATCCATTAGAAGCTGCGAAGCTCATCGTTATGTTAGATAAATGCAAATGCGAGAAATGCCCATCGGAGATCGTTAGATTAAAGGAGAAATACGGATGGACAAACAAGAATTGATATTGAAGCTGATTGATATATCTATTAAGCAGGTTAATGAAGATCCCGACGGAAATTTTGAAAAGGATCATTACGAGGCAGATGCCTTGTTATTGCAATACATAAACGATCCCATGGTGACCAAAGCATTCAACGAAATAGAGAAATGGTATTCATGAAACTTTCTCAATTAATAGATAACGGATATGAAATAATTGGATCTTTTTGTATTCCAGATGATGCTGTGGAGATGTGTAATCATAGCAAAGGATATTATCATGATGTTGCTTGGTGCAGATATAAGGGAAAAGCAGGACAAGAGGATTCTTTCGCAGTTCTTTGCAAAAACAGTAAATATTTCTTCAAAGAAAATGTTTGACTTTCCAATGTAATCTTGTGATATTTAATGAATAAACAAGCTGCTACAGCTGTTCGTTCGTTAGGGGTCGCTAGTAACGCCCCCTAACAAGACTTTCCATTAAACCTACTTCTTATTTTTTTCTTCCAATGAATACAATCTCATATGGAAATCTTTCATTTCGTCATGTATTGCTCTCACCAATTCTCTTGTAGATTCTAGTTTTGTATCCATGTGTCTTATATCAGCACGCGACTCTGAACGATTCCAAAAGAAGCAACCAAATACACCACCAGCAAATATAATAAATTGAATCCAATCCATGATGTCCTCCATTTCATATATTTTACCATATTGTCTCTGAGAGAGGAATACGATCATTTTATTTAAAAATTGCGTCTTGCAAACCTGAAAGTGATATGATATAAAAACATTTACTTTACACCGGTTTGCTGATGGGTTCATACGAGTCTGGAAATTATTCTCTAGGATATGTAGACCCAACCGATCTATCAAATAAAGATCTCAAACAGCATATGGATTGGTTTTACAATAATAATTACACGATCAATTCTACATTTTGGTTACAGGCGGCAATTGACAAGCGTTTTAAAGTAGGCGACCAGCAGCTCTACAATCAGTTCTACGGCTCTAATTCACAGAACGTGCAAAAGTTTTTCTTTAACCTGATTCGTCGTCATATCAACATGATTGCAGGCTATCAGCGAAAGAATCGCAAATCTACAATCACCATGCCTATCAATGAAAATGACGATCCATTAGCTGATGATTACAATAAAGTAATGCGCTGGTGTGATGATAGAGACGGCTTTCAAGAATATCTTTCCCAGGCATTTGAAGGGGCGTGCGACGTTGGCGAGTCTTTACTGCACCTGTACCCTGATTATACTTATGATGCTATTTCTGGGGATCTATTTACTGATAATGTAGCATCACCCAATTATCTCATGGATAGTTACACACGCAAACAGGATCTTAGCGATTGCAATGGCATATGGCGTAGACGATGGACATCTAAGCAGATGGCTAAATTGCTACTACCTGGCTATGCTAAAGAGATAGATCGTATGCGTCCGGGAGGAATGAAGGATGGGCGATTTCCACTACAAGCAGAATTGCAGAATATAGCTACCAGCAATCTATTCACTTACGACGAGTTCTACTACCGCACTACGCGACCAGGGAAAATGATTCTAGACCCATATACCGGCGAAGCGACGGAATGGCAGGAGGATGAGCAAGATAGTCCTGATATGTTCAAAAAAGTTATGCAGCAGCAACCATGGCTGAAAATAAAGAACGTTGAGGTTCCGACGGTTAAGCTTGTGATTAGCCTTTCAGGAAATATCGTATATCACGGAGATAACCTACTTCGCATTGATGATTATCCTTTTGTGCCTACACAATGCTATGTAGAGCCAGATATACAATCATACGCATCGCGTAAGCAGGGCATCATTAGAAACCTACGTGATTCTCAGTTTCTCTACAATATGCGTAAAGTAATCGAGCTACAGCTATTGCAATCTAGCTTAAACGCTGGTTGGATATACCCTGTGGACGTAGTGACAGACGCTAAATGCTTCCGGCAGACTAGTGGTGGAGACGGATTTCTTATCCCTCTTAAAGCTGGGCATCTACCAAATGAAATTCAAAGAATTGAGCCTGTAGCACTACCACAGTCACTAATGGAACTATCAAACTCTTTAGCAGAGGACATAACTAAAATCTCGGGGGTGAATGAAGAATTGCTTGGATCGGCCACTGATGACAAGAGTGGAATACTATCAATGCTACGACAAGGAGCAGGGCTCACGACGTTACAAACTATATTTGATAAATTGGACTACTCACAGAGACTATACGGCAAGATTAGGCTACAAGCTATTCGCAAGAACTTTAGTAAAGGTAAAATTCGTAACATACTGGGACACGATGCGGATGAACGATTTTGGACATCGCATAGCCAAAAATATGCTGTGGCTGTCGAGGAAGGGAATTACAGTACGACACAAAGGCAAATGGAGTTACAGCAACTCCTACATTTCAAAGAATTGGGAATTGATATCCCGAATAAATCTATTATACGAGCCGCCTTTATCACAAATAAGCGACAAGTTATGCAAGATATGGAAGAGCAATCACAACAGCAAATGCAACAGCAGCAAGCTCAATCTCAGCAGCAAGAGAAGCTCGATAATGCTAAGGTTATGGCAGCGTTTAGTAAATCTCGCCTCGACATGGCTAAGATCGATGAGACATATGCGAAGGTAAATGATTTGAATGCTAGCGCCGCACACAGGACGACGCAGAGCGAAATGGACATGGTAAAGAGCATGTTGGAACTCGAAACGATGGATCTCGATATGATTCACAGATCATGGGAAATAGCTATGGCGATCAAAGGGGCGAATGCTCCAGAACAAGTTACACAACAATCAAACACGGCTATGGCCGGATAGAGGAAAGTATGGCAAAAGAGAAAAGTTTACTGCACAAATTAGAAGTAGGCGTAAAAAAGTTGGGAATTGGGAAAACTAAAAAACCCAAGAAAGAATCAGAAAAAGCAAAAAGATCTTCTGTGTCAAAAGCTATGGAATCTAATATGTCAGGAAAAAAACACACTAAAGAAAGTTTCAAAGAAGCCGTGGAGAAAAGATCAAAAGAAAATCAAGCTAGACGAGATGCAGAAGCAAAAGCAGAAAGAATGAAAAAGAAATCAGCCAAATAGAGAGTAAATCATGGAAGAGAAATCCAAAGCAATGAAGAAAGAATGCAATATGAAAGAGAAAAAACCGAAAAGAAAGACAGGTTTTGCTAGAGGAACAGTTCCAAAAATAATGAAGAAGAAAGAAATCAGCCAAATGGCTAAGGAGAAAATATGAAAGGACACAAAAAACATGGGTCACATCCACATGACAAACACGCAGCAATGCCTCAATTCAACGAGGGACATTGGGAAAAGAAACCCGGCGACGTAATGTGCGGGGGCGGACGTTATGCCTCTGAAATGAATACAGAAGAAGAATATAAGCATGACGTAGATGCGCTATCTTCTTATGTTAAACATCATAAAGCTAAGCATTAATGTTTTGGATTCTGTAGACTCAAATATAGAGCGGCGGTGATTAAGGGAGAAATCCTATCTATGCAGGTTGTTGGTTCTAATCCAACCAGAATCCTTTTTATCATTACATATTTTCAGTAGATTACATTTTGTAACCTACTGAATCTTTTAAGAGTTACATAGCAAACCATTGAGGTTAAGATGCCTAAAAAAGTACATCACAATCCTGATTACATAAAAAACACGACAGCAGATGTCATCAAACATGGCAGCAGCGATACAATCTACAATCAACCATGGCAAGTGAATAGGGATATTACTCCTGCCGGAGATGATACTGGCTGGGGAGCATTCTTACCACGCGCAGGGAAAGACAGACCAACACCGCATACAAAAACTAATGAGTGTGATCATTAAAGGACAAATAATGTATGTGCTCGGTCTATTATGTTTGTTTGGTATCAGCATATTAATGTTTACTTCATTTATAAGTTATTTATTTAACAAAAAAGATGGAGATTGGCCCGATGGAACAGTTTGAAAATGTAATAAAGATCGATCCCTCTAGAGATGAGGGTCAAGGATATGAGAAAAAATTTCCTATAGAGAAATCAGATTCTGAATATTACCAATCATGCGAAAAATATGTTATTGAAGAAATAAGAGAAGAATTAGGGATTAATAATGAGAAAAGTAAGAGTAAAGCTGCTAAGAAGAAGTCTAAGAAAAATGATACCCGATTACTCGATACAGCAGTGGAGAATTTTTAAAAAGAACTACAATAATGGATTGGTCTAGTGAAAGACAAGAAGATGAGAATCTCAGGCGGTGAACTATCTCGCAAGGCTCTATCCGACACAACGAAGTACAAAGCCTTGGAAGTCGGTCATTGGATGGCCGAAGATATAGAACCTCATCTCTATCAAGCGATTGCTAATTATGAGAACATGATCGATGAGAATGAGTTCTGCGTTGTGATGGTATTGGCTACTGACCCTCTCATCAAGAATCTAATCCGTCGTAAATTCTATTGTTGGCCTTACTTGCCTAGTCCTAGACCAAACCAATCAGTTTTTTTATATAACAAATCAGCAGGCAGGATAATCAAAAGATTATGGGTTCTTCCTTCTGCTTTGGCAATGTCAGATCTTACAGATCCAAGATTAACAGTTAATAAAATGGTTCATAAAAGATACGAGACAATGCAAGCATGGTCTATGGCTTTCTTTGAGGGTAAATTCTGGGAGTATATTAGATACGAAAGCGAAATCAATATGCCATCAGAACATGAATATTTCCTACAACATCGCGAAGAACTTATCCAAGCAGGTTGTAAGTTGCCTACATCTGACATCACCGAGGCCTTTGATTTTGATAAAATCCAGATCAAACAAGTCATAGATACGAAAGAAGCCTTGATCGAGTAATATTGTTTCTATGGGTTTAGGCAATTGAAGTATTTC
>QGNH01001620.1_pt1 | contig 14669 bp, 22 predicted proteins | sample 1735481 | NCBI WGS metagenome assembly QGNH01 (sample SAMN09239004, study PRJNA386568) | Viral metagenome, whole genome shotgun sequencing project. | reverse complement strand
ACCCCTGCTAAGGCACTCTGCTTGGTGATCTCCCCCATCAGCCCACCAAGCACCTTGGCGTTGTCGATGGCACTAGCAAAGCTGGCGTTTATCGCTCCAAACGCTGTGGCAAAAGTCGCCGCCATGCTGGTAGCGCCTGTGCCCAAGTCTGCCAGCTGGCTTGTGAGAGCATCCAGGCTGGTGCTGCCTTTGGCACTTAACGCCCCCAAGGAAGCTGTGAGCGCATCCACCGCATCTGCCGCCTGGGTTGCGTAGTCTGCAATATCCTCAAGCTTCGCTGTGGCGTCATCCACCACAGTAAAGATGCTAACTACGTCGTACGGACCAGCCACTTACGGCTCCAGCATTTCTTGGGCCACCTTGCCCAGGGCCACTTGTGCCACAAGCCCCGCTTCCAGCATCGCTGGTCCAATCACCGGCCTGGGCGGCATGGCCGCCGTTCCATACTCATGCCAAAACATCACCGGGTCTTTGCTCGTCAAATACGCCTGGAGTCCATTAGCGCCCCATTCAAAGCTGACCTTAAGATCACCTTTCCGTAAGAGCGGATCATAGTCCGGCGGCTCAAAACCTAGCCTAGTTTTGTCTACTACAGTGGAGTCGGCCAAGGGGTCCCAATCAGGCTGGAGAACACCAATTTTTTCCTCAGCAATAACACAGGCATCCTCTCCAGCAAATTCTACCACTTGGGCAAGCTCTGTCGGCAGGCGTCTGGCCGCCGCCTTCACCATGCCTGCCCAGTCTCGTAAATTCACCCCAATTCCCCAGTCATCCAGTTAATCTTATGCCCAGCCGACTCCGCCACTGCATAAAACGCCGCCCTGCGCTGCAACTCCGGCATATCCTGTACGTCTTTCCAGCTGAACCCATTCTTCACAAGAAAAATACATTCTTGGAACTCATTGGACTCGCAGATTTTTTTTTACCTTTGGCAGATCGCCCCGTCTAACTCCCGGCCAATTCTCCTGATACACCGCACTCAGTATATCAATCGCATTATCTCCCAGGGCGTTGGAGAGCTTCTGGGCAGTGATGTCATCCACTATGGCTTCCGGCTTGACCCCATCCAGTTCTCTGACACACATCAGCACCCGGTAGAGGACGGCCTTGGCAGGGGCTATGGTGCCCATGTTCAAAATCCGCATAGTCAAGCTGATGCCCGGCGGCGGTCCCATAATCACCAGCCGCCCGTCCGGCAACAAAAACTCCACCGACTCCACATCCTCCCGCGGGCCATCTAGCTCCTCTGGCTCCACTACCTTCGGCGCCAAGTCCTCCTGGCGAGAGCGCTCGTGGATCAAGGCCCGACGTGCCCTAATCTCATCCGCCACTTCTGCTGGGACAGGCTTTTTGGTGTTGAATGTAGTGGGCTTTGTCCCACTCCTATCTATCGTCAACTTGAACTCTGGCTCGGCCATTTCAGCTCCTATTAAAAACTGCTTGATACGCGGTATTTTCTGGGTCCACCATCAGCACTGCCTTTTGGAGGGTGTCTTCGCTGGGCTTCAGCCCCAAGAACGCCGCTAGCCCCAGCACAAAAGTCGCCGGTTTTGCGAGGCATTTCTCATAGCTCACTAAAATAGTCGCCACTTCAGCCAGCTTTGCAAATCGCAACATGAGGCTTTGCTCCAGCTGCACATGATCCAGCACATCCAAGAAAACCTTGGGCTCACGCTCGTATTTGCAAATACTCTGAGTCACTGCAACAGCATCCCGAACACAAATCACCAGCCTGGGGCTACGGAATTGCTCCAATTCTGGTGGCTGGAGGGCATTATGCAGCCCTGGGAACTTGAAGCCCCAGTGTGCATAAGCCACATCTCGCTCAGCGCTCAGTTGCCTACGCAATTCATGATGATGGTAAGTGATAGCCCAGTTAAAATGCTCGTCTTCGTACAAAGCCTGTGCCCAGCTTTGACCCATGTTCACACCCAGGGCACTTGCTACCGCAGCCACCATGCTAGTCCCGCTGCGTCCGATCCCGGTGATAATAGCAGTGGCTGTGTCTGCCACTGGCGATGCCCTTAGCACTTCAAGCACACTTAGCCTCAATCAATGCCACAGCTTCAGCAATCGCCGTCTTATGCTCCCACAAGAGCCATTCCGTGTGCTCAGCCAAAGCCAACAGCTCCGCGACAATAGTGCGCTCTATTGGGGTGCTTTGGTCTTCAATCCAACGACAAACCAAGGCGAGCAGAGTCCGCTCTTGGAATAAAAGGCCCATGTCCCGGCGCAATTCCTCAAGCACTTCTCCAAAGGGGCGCTTTGGCTCGCAAGGGACTGCGCCAGGGACAGATACATTCATGGGTTATATTCCAATAGAACTATGCCCACTTACACCGCGCCTGCCAGCGACGTAAGGAAGCTACTCAGCGTCCCGGTCGCCGTCAGCAACGACGCCATGAAGTCCACCGTCATATCCACTTCCTTGAGCGCAGTGTAATTACCAAATACCGGCTTTGAAAACTGCACCCCGGTGTAGAGATATTCATCAATGGAACCGTCTCGGTTACGAACGCTTGCAGCGATTGTCATTTGACTGATGATCCCGGCGTTGTAGTACGCCGCCTGCAAGTCCATAAATATCTGCTGGAAGCTCGGCCCGACCCGCACAAACTTTATAGTGCCACTGTTACCATTCCAGAGCGTCTGAAAAATCGGCACGCCGCCGGTGGTGATTGGAGTGACCTTGGCTACAGTATCCTCAGACTTGGAAGTGAAATCTGTGAGGTGTGCCATTTGAGCATCAGAGAATACGTCTCCGAAGCTGTCTTGGATCACAAACCTCAAGTCCGTGCCGATGTTGAAGCCATTAACCACTGCTGAAACAGCCATCTTAATTCTCCGAGTTTAAGCCAATGGCTTAGGTGATAGACCCGCCGCTGAGTCCGCCCTGCACAGCAACCACCGTGGTCCCGCCTTGCAAGCTCACCACAAAGAACCGCACGCTGCTGAGGTAGGTAACTTGAACCAGCACGAACAAGTAGTGCTGAGCGATAGACGCCGGGGTGTTCATACCGAGGCCAGGAGTAGCACTGGGACTGGCGCTGAAGGTGCAGGTCACAAGGAATTGGTCGATTTGACCGAGGCCCTCCAGCTGGGAGAAGAAGTTGTTCAACTCCAGTTTGATTGCCGCGCGGAGGGGGTCTTGGGGCTGCTGGCTTTGGAGTTGGTCCACATAGCTGCCCATGCTGTCGGCGATGGAGCGGGCTAAATAGCTGGTCATCCGCCAGTATTCAAAAGGCTTGGTGGCAGCGTTGGGGCTGGTGGTTTGTCCGTGCCGGATGCCGAAGACTTGCCCCGCTGGGATGGGATTGGAGATAAACATAATCCCAGCTGTTTCCAGCTGACCAATCTCGCTCGGTGAGTACGGCACATTCCCAGTAACTGGGTTATTGCGGTAGGTGCCAAGCACCAAATTGACCTGCTTGTTGCCGGGGCTTTGTTCCGGTGTCAAGCAGCAAATTGTCCCGGCGATGACTGGAGTTGGCGGGACCAGTCGGTTCTGGTTGTTGAAGGGGTCGAAGAAATAAATCCAATCAGTCACCCAGGTAAAGTCCGCGTTGCCGACGCCAGCGCTCAGTGCCGCGGCAAGTGCTGCGCTGGTGGTTTCGCCCACCGGGAAGGACTCCAGCACACAAGCTCCGCTTGCTGCGCCAAATGCTGCGAGAGTTGGCGCGGCGGTGGGATCAGTGCAGCCTGCCAGCCATGCTACACTAACCGCCGGGTTGAGGTTGGCGAGGGCTTGTAGGCCGGTGTTTGGGAAGGTGGAGCTTTGCCCGACCAAGCTAGCTGTCGTGACATTGGCCCGACCATCAGTACCGCCGGCCAATGTGCTGGAAAATGCACTAACTCCAACCGCACCATTAGCGCTGGCCATCTTCACATACAAGCTGGGCCCACGCAATCCACTGATGCCGTTATTGAGGGCATTTTGTAGCGCGCTGTAAAACCCGGTCGCCGGAAGTCCAGTGAAAGCCTCCGCGACACCAAACGGTGTCTGCACACTCACATTGTACTTACCATTGGCGGCATTAAGCACTGCCGCCACAACAATCTGATTGCCCAAAACTCCCGAGTAGCGGGCAGTGATTGTGCCTGCGGCGGTGACTGTGCTGCCCGCAGTGTTGGTGATGTTGGTGGAAAGGGTCCAGGTGAGGGTCAGTGTTGAGGGGTAGTAAACATCCAGTAAGCCACTTCCCACAACCGCGTTGATCCCGACGGCAGCAAACGCAGCGTTGGCATTTATCCTATTAGTCAGGGCTTGTGCAACGGTGGTAGCGGTGTCGCCGGTGACAGAAGTGTAAGTGACCACTGCGATGGAAACTGCACTTTGCAGGATATTCACGCTGTAAAGCGTGCCAACAGAGCCGGGGGCGGTGACAGTCAGAATTTCCGTATCTGCGGCAGTCCCAGCCAAGGCAATGCTTGCCGCAGTGTCCGTGCCGTCAGACACCCGAACTCCCCAGCCTTCCAAGCTGGCGCTGCTCGCTGCCTGGCCGAAGGTTAGGAATAAGTCAGTGGCCAAATCGTAGGGGTCGGTGAGAGAGACAGCGCTGATTGAGCCGAAGTTATTGGTAGCGTCNNNNAAAACATCAGTCGGCACGCCGACGATATACGCCGGAGGGTTGACGATGTTGATGTAGAGATCATCCGAATTGAGGGCCGCAATGTTGAGCTGCCCGGCGGGGATTATTTGAGCCATTTGAGAGTCCTCAAGTGTTGGTGTATTGTAAGATCGGCACTAGGACCGAGTAAAGCTCATCGTTTGTCGTCACAGCATAGTCAACGCTCACGTGGAAGTCGCGGCGATACAAGTCCTGAATAGAGCCATCTTCTATATACAAGTCATTATTGTAATAGAACTGCCCAAAACTACCATCTGCCATTGTGAGATTGAAGTTATATTCCAATCCAGCAAAAAGCCCATCCAAGGGATCGGAGACTAATTGCCGGTCCAATTCACTCGCAGTCCAAACTACCACCTGCAAATTTCGCAGTCTTCTACCCACTTCTACCACCTGACTGCCGCCGTTCCCCACATTAGCTTGGAGCGGGATGGGGACATTTAGCAAGTTGGTTAAGGTAACAACCGCGCCAGCTGCTGTAGCCAAAACCCAGGTACTTAGTGTTGAGTCTGCGTTAATTTGGCTTGCCAGTTTCGCCGCAATGCTGGTCGGAGTATCTGTTACCACACACTGCACTACCGTCCCACCTACCCACTCCGCAACTCCAGCCACCAACGGACTGGAGAAATTGCTTAAAACCAGCCCCAAGGCATCACCAGCAACCACTGTTCCGGAGATTGTGACTTGGGCGGTGCCGTTTGGGCTTAAGGTTTGGCTGGAAAGTGTTGCTGTAACTCCCGCCGAGGTAAAAGTCTGGCTAAGAGTGGTGGAACCCCAGCGGGTTGTGGATTTACTTCCCTTGGCGTCATAAACACTAATAATAGCCGTTTTGCCCTTAGTGATCTGTGTGAGAGTTTTGATTGGTGGCCAGCCGATGCCGACTTTAGTCGTGACCGGAACTGTCGCTACGGCGGCTTGAATTTGGGCCTGAAGCGCCGCTTGGACTTGGTGCGCGGTGGCCATCAGCTTAATTCAAGCATCTTGGCTGACTTGGCGATCCAGCAGCAGCTGGCTACCGACCACTCCAGTATTTTGCGTGTATGGATGAACCACCAGATGCCGCGCTCCGTCTTGGGTCACTATGGCATCGCCCTCGGTGGGGGTGTAGCCCGGAAGCTCCGGCAAATACGCATAGTATCGCATCATGTAGAGTCCGCCAGGGATGGCGGGTTTCACCAAGGGGCTTGTTATTGGGCGTTCCATCGAGGCCAGGCCCAAGGGCACCCAATTGGCCACTTGGCTCGGAGTCCCGAAAGAATACTGCCCATTCACCAACACCAGCGGCTGGTCATTGTCCAGAGTATCTTCAAAGTAGCTGGAACCATCAACATTAGCCAATGGAGTGGTATTGGGACGATAAATCTGTCCGATCCTGTCTAAGCGCGCGCCAATAGGCACAAAGCCCGCCGGATGCCAAGCTAATGCAATCCCATTAAACTCAATAGTCCCCGGCGTAGAAGTTGCCCCTGCACCATAACTAACCCCTGGCACATAAGCCGGATCAGTCATCACAAAAACATCACCCAGCAAATACCCGCTCATTCCTCCAAAGATAGAATACCACAGCGTTTCATTGCCAGACAATGGAATTTCCAACTCGGATATCGACACTCGTTCCCGGTATATCGGCACACCAGTTGCAAGCTTTGTCCATGCCGTAGGAAAATCGCCAGTGCTATTTGCCCCAAGCCTGTAGGCAGTATAAGGAGGACCAAGATGCCGACCAGCAATTCCCAGTCCTTTGTCGATCTTCGCCTGGATACGGGCATAGTTGACCATTAAGCGTAGCGACTGGCGCCGCTGTAGTTACTAGGTCCGCTGTCCCGGCCTGTATAGAGGGGGATTTCGAGGAACCGACTCAGGCGAATTTGCCAATTTTTATACAAACTCAGCCTAGCTGCTGCCTCATTGCTCTTGGCGGTCCAAGGCCCTGCGGCGCTGGTGTCCAAGTTCTGACTAGTGGAGGCCCACGCGGCCTCCAGCTGGTCTAAAATCTGCAAATACCCGTAGTAGGTATTCAAACCGTCTACTTGACTGATTGGAGCCAGCTGCGCCCCATTGGCCGTGAGTTGCGGGATGATGACTCCACTTCCAGTGGGGTTGCTCAATGTGAAAGCCACCGGGCTGGTGAAAGCAACTTCTACCAATGGGAGCTGGTTTTGATTGAAGGGGCCGGTGCCATAGGGAGTCAGGCAGATAATGCCCGCAGCAGCCAACGTGCTGTTTAATTGGGCGGCGGCGGCGAGGGCGTTGCCCAAGTACGGCAGCGCCGCAGTATTCACTGGAAACGTCGGCATGGTGCCAGTAATCGTCACTGGAGCAAGCAAATTGCCACCGCTCAGCGTCACACTTACCGTGTCCCCTGGTGTGGGGTTCGGCCCAACCAGTGCCACCGCCCCATATCCCAGCCCAGTAAGCCGCGCCTCCTCATCCGGGTTGAGGTTATTTAGTTTCCACTCCAATCGGCCGCTAACCTGCATGAAGCGGTAGCCGTTGAAAGCGCTCGCAAGCGAGCCACCGGCTGGAGAGCCCTGCAACAACCCCACCACCGGGTAGTCCAAGTGGCGTCTTACGCTGGATTTTTGCGCGAAGGTGAGCATTTAGTGCTCGGCAGCTACTGCCGCTTGGAGAGTAAAGGCCCGGCGACAGTGAGGACAAGTCACCAAGTCTTCACGTCCAGCCACCTCCAAAACCGGACCACCGCCTTCCAGCAGCATCTTCCCCAGGACTGGATCATCAATAACCCTCCCAGCCTCAAACGTCATCAGCGCGGGACCGATCTGCTCCGTGAATGTCCGCTGAACTACGATCATACCAGCGGCATCCCAGCGGCGACCATATTCGCGATCAAGTCCGCGCCAAGGTTGTAAGGCTGGCCATAGAAGAAGCTCATGGTACAGCCATTCCAAGTGTAGTTGAAGTTGTTGGCGGCATAAACAGGCCCGCTGCCACCGCTCAGCACCGCTGCGCTCTTGGTAAGCACAACAGAGCCGCTGGTGGTGGTGGCCAAAGTAGCTGAATTACCGACAGGCCCAAGCCAGCTAACCGAGACGACCCCTTCCAGCGCAACGGCTTCGGTCTGAGGAACGCCTAGAGTGGCGGTATTGTAGGCAGTAGCCAAGCCTTCGGCCACGTTGGAAACAGTATCGCCTGGGAGTGCGGTATAGCTGGCCGTGACCGAGCCAAGTCCACCCTCGGCCTCACCAATGGTGAAAGTCATGGTGTTGCCAGTGTTGACGGTGCCGCTGACGGTGATGGTGGCGGTAGCACCAGCTTGCGGATTGGCGGCGGCATACGCCGCTGGGCTCAGCGCCGCAAGCCCGCCATTCCCTTGCATGACTTGCTTGTAGAACTGCGGCAGCAGCGTCGGGTCAAAGTTATCATAAACCCCAACCTTGCCTTGAAACGGAAGCGGCATGAGCTTAGTCCTTCTTCAAAGTGCCAGACCCGAGCGGGGTCATCTTCTGCCCCATCGCAATCCTGGCATCCAACGCTTCGCGGTGCTGAGCAGCACCGGGGGCTTTATCCCACCCCGGCACCCACCAGCATTTATCCGGGGAGTTCATCACTGTAGTAGTGCGAACTCCCGGATCAACCATCTTCATGGTGTTTTTACGCATGGCTTTGACTCCCTGCGCAAATTAGCTGCCGCCGAAAATCCGGCCCACAGCCTGCCCAGCGGCAGTTGCTGCCCCAGCACGCGGTTCACCAGGAGCCATACTCACACCGCCCTCACCGGGAATTACCATCCCAGCTGCGCTTTGCGGTGTCTGCTTCTGCACCATCACACCATCCGGCAGTGAAGTGCCACTGCGGAGGTTGGTGCTCATGTTTTTTGCGGGTGGTTTCATTGTAGTTCTCCAGTTGGGTTACAAGCTAACTCCCTGCGGGAACTAGCCGGCGGTTTCGATGACCACAGCGCGCTTGTAGAGCGCGTTGGAGGCGGTGGGGATGATGCTGGTGGTGGCGGTAAGATCCGTGGGAATGGCAAAGTCACCAATCCACGTCCAGCTCAATGACATCCACTGTTGCAGCCGATCCAGCGGGCTACGGAAGATATGAGCCACGTTATTCACCAGCGTCACATCACCAATGGCGTTGACTCCCTGACGTGCCAGCCAGTTCTCCAAGCCCTCAAAATCGCCCTCAATCAAGCACTCCGCACCCGCCATCAGCACCCGGCGGATATTGACGTTGATGGCGCTGGCGCCTGTGGCATTGGTAGCGCCTTTCAGCTGCACATACGACTCCGTTGTGGGGATGAAAGTCATTCCCAGCAGAGAGTAGATACGGGCGTTTTTGTATTCTTCGCTCTCCGAGCGCCCAGCGTAGAGCACTTTGAAGTCCTGATCGGACCAAAGCTGACGTTCGCTCTGATTGTCCAGCAAGACGTGGTAGGTGCCATCTGGCATTGTCGGAACGCCGTTGTTTCGCAGAATGGTTTGCGCGTCAAGCAAATACCCCAGAGTCAGCGTGTCGCTGCCGTTCATCTGCGCGGTGGTGATATGGCCACCGGGGCGGATGATTTGGGGAGCGTTGATGGCCACCAGTGCATCACCGTTCACCGGAGCGGTGGCTGCGGCGAAGGTCAAGGTGCCACTGATGCCATCCGGCGCGCTTGAGACGTTGGTGCCACCAGCCACAACGCCACTTACCACGAGGGTCTGCGTCACACCGCCGCTTACGCTGGTTTCATACACCGTGAGGGTGTTGGTGCCAGAGACAGTGGTCGGGACGCCGTTGACCAGGACTGTCTGGAAACCGCGGATGTCATCCACAGCGCAGGTGGTGGTCGTGGACGCGGCGATGTCAGTCCGCACCCTCGTATTCCCGCCCAAGTACGCCCCGTAGATTTTCTTCCGGGCAATGCGCTCGAGAGACTGCGCTGCCTGGACCCCGTTGTTCCGAGAGACCCGGATGAGGTTGTTGGCGATCGTCACCAAGTCACTCAGCAAGTCCACGTCCGTGCTATCGCCGTATTGGAACATCGAGAAGATGTACTGCTCAATGCTGGCGTCGCTCGGCGTCAGGCCGTTGTCCAGGCCGCCGAAGCCGCTGCCGCTGCCGCTCGGCGCGTTGTTGTTGGCGGGGTTCATCGCAGTTGTGACTGGGGTTTTACGCCCAGTCCGTGTGCGAGTGATGGTCTCACCGATCCGATTGGGGATGGTTTCCATAAGAGCCAAACGACGGTACGCCAGAATAGAGTCGAGACCTTCCTCGAACTCGCGTTCCAACATGCCAGTTTGGATCATCGCTTGCAGCGAAGCAGGCAACGTCTCAAAATTAGCCATGACTTAAACCTTTAAGTTGGAGTGTTGAATTTGAGGATTATCCTCGGTAGGCACGTTAGTTAGTAGCGCCGGTCCTCATGCCCTTGAGCAAGTTGGCTTTGTACGTCGCGTACTCGGCTTTGGACATAGCACCGATATTCACACCGCCAGAGGCGCCCGCGGTGATAACTGCCGGAGGGGCAGCAGCGCCAGTGGAGCGTACTGCGCCTGTGGTCTGGGTGGTGGTGGTCGTAGCAGTGGCTGCTGGCTTGAACCACTCAGGCTTCTTGCCTTTGAGGGCTTCAAAAGCCTCAGTCACCCCGACGACGTTATTGTTGTCGTCCAGCTTGATCCCGGTCTTATCCAGCAATGGGAGTAGGTCCATGTCCACGAGCCCGGCTCCAGCCGCGGCTGCCTTGATTTCGGCCCCAACCAAGCGTTCTTGCAGCTGAGTGAGCTTCGCGGTGACTTTCCCGACTTCCGCTGTGACCGTGGCTGGGATTGTCTCTTTGAGAGTGTTGATTTCGCCTGTCAGGCTGGCGATGGTCCCTTGCAAAGCGTTTTTAGCCACCCGTTCGGCTGCAAGCTCCGCACGAAGATTGGCTTCGCGGTCGCTGGGCTGAGTGACGGCGGTCGCAGCGGCGGCGGTTACGGGGGCCGGTTGGACCGGCTCGGTGGTTGTAGTGCTCAATGTTGTGTTCCTAATCCTGGGGTTATGTATAGGCTGCCGCTGGAGGCGGCGATAGCTGCGACGGCAGTGATATTCTGGCCGTTGCCGAAGTAGCCAGTGCCGATCCAGATGGTCTGACCGGCGGGAATGGGCATGGAGTTCTGCGGCACACCAGCAGTTGGAGCCACAGCAGTTAGACCGCTGGTGGTCTCTCCAAAGGCCACAAACACCGTCACGCTACCGGCGTTGAACAGCATCAGTGTATCCACGGCGTTGAAGGCCAAAGCGGCGCTGCTGGTGCCATAGCTGAGCAGCTGGGTCGGTTGAGTGGGAGTGAAAGGAGTGACCGAACCTGTGCTCATGGGTTAATCTCCGCCACAACATCACCTTCGCCGACAATCTCGCCCAGTTCCACAACCCAAGTCAGCGTGCCGCTGGTGGGCGCAAAAAACCGAGTGTACATCTTCATGGCCTCGATCTCGCCAAGCTCATCGCCTTCAGCCACTACCGCCCCGTCCTCAACATGCACTAGGCCGAGTTGGCCAAAGATGGGGCTCAGAACCTCAGTCACACCAGCTTGGTATCCTGCTCTCGAAAATTCACTGTCACCGTTGGGGCGTTAGTCATGCTCAGCAGTTCAACAATAATCCCGTCTTCCGCTCCGGCGCCCAGCCAGAAGCTCCCAGTAAACGTACTCGTCATCGGGAAGAGCAGCCGCCCGAGGCCATTGAAGATACTTAAGCGCGCCCAAGCCCCAGCGCTGGTGATTTGCACCGAGTAAACCTCGGCGTGGCGGCGGCTTATACGGAAACGGCCGTTTTTCCAAAGCTGAACCGCCCGCATCAAACTTCCAGGTGCAGCGGGCACCTGAATATCAACCAAGTTCTCCATTATTTCTTGCCGAGGGCTTTGTTGACCATTTTTTGTGTGGAGTCGGAGACTTTGGGCTCATCAGTTTTGGCTACAACCGGCTCTGGAGCCTTGGCTTTGGCCTTGAAAGGCACCCAAACAATGCTGGCCATTGCCGGGGCGCTATCCTGCCCCCCGATGTTCCGAATGGTGAGCCCGTGCTGAAAGCCTGCGTCCAGCATCCAACTACCCATAACAGGCGGGTTGGCCTTGTATAACTGCCTGCCGTTGCCGATGTAGCCGGGGATTTCCAGCATTTGCATCGGTAACTCACCGTTTTCATCCGGCACGCCATCCAGTATCAGCAAACTCCCGCTGCCGGCGTTGGTGCAGGCGATTGTACGGAGGGTTCCGGGGCCTCGCTCCAGCACAAATTGGCCTTTTTTATCCAAAACCCAGCATTTGCCCCCTAGCGGCGGCATTGGCAAGTCCGTGAGGTCAATATAGCCATTCATTTGACGCTCAAAACCCAAAATACCGTCCATTTTCCGCCTCTAAACTCGAATTGGCGGTAAAATACGCCAGTACGGCCCAACCATCACCACATCTTCCCCTACTGGCGCGGGATTTGGCTCTCCACCACTCCCCGCCCCAGGCACCGCTCCACCATTCGTATCGTCAATAATCCCCAAGTCCATGTTAGCGATAAGGTAATCCGCTGCCACCTGCCGATCCAGCAGAGGGGGGAGAACGGCTTGTTCGCCGCTGGTGGTGCCATCTGCGTTTTTTGTCGGTGGAGGGCCAACAAGTGCGGGTGCAGTGGCTTGGACGAGGGCTTGGATGATGGATTGTAGGTCCGCGGGAGTAGGCTGATAGATTCTGGGCCACTGTAGCCAGAGCTGGGTAACGTCAATACTAGGGTCCAAGGTACGGAGAATTTTGCAGATGAGGGGGAGTGCGCCACCGTCTCCGTAAACATTCCGCCATTGCATCGCAGTATCGTGCGCGTCCTCATCGAGGTACTCCATTGCGCGGCCACTCAGAGGCCCTGGCATTTCCCCAGGGTCTTTCTGCACCACGCCAATTTGCTCCAGTGCCATCTTTTTCAAGGCGTCTACGATCTTGAGCGCCGCTTCTGCTCCTTTGCCGTCCATTTCCAAGAGCTTGGCATCACCGCCCCCGAGCACATTGCCCTCAGGATCTTTTTGATCTGCTTGGAAGCTCAGCACCGTTGTCGGGTTTAGCCCGTTCTCTTGTTCTTCGGGCTGCAGAATTTGCCCTTTGGTGACGAGTTGTGGTGCGCAGCTGTACCTAGAGCCGCGGGCTGCTTGACTAAGGAGGTAGTCAACTTCAATGGTGTCTGGGATCGCATCCTCCCAGAGTGCCGGGCCGTCCGGCAACATACCGCCTGGATTAGCAATCCAGATTCCAGGGACAAAGCCAAGATTATGCTCCACTACTTTCATCGGGGCCAGTTGTCGGTCTTTATCTTTAAACCCTTCCACTGGGTTCCAATCACCCTCTTTAACCGGGGTGTAAGTGGCTTCCCAGTTCATCGCGTAGTCGCGGATGAACCAATACTTATGCGCGGGCTCAAGGCCGGTGAAGCCAAGGGCGGCTAGCTCGGTTGGAGTGGTGACATAATGCACGCGGAGGTTAGTTAACTCTCCAAAGTCATCAAACTGCGGAGAGCACCAAACCGCGCGCCAGACCTTGAGCCCAATTTTCTGATCTTCAACTCGGAAGGTGATGGCTACAGAACCCACCGAGCCCCTGTAGGCTGCATCCCACATAGTCGGCCAAATCCTAGTCCCTGTCAGCAGGGTGTTGATTTTGGCCTCAATTTCTTTGCTTGGCGCTCGGACTTTTGGAATGTGCCGCCCTGCGAAGAGCTTCCTTGCGGCCCACCGCGCCACGTAGCGGTAGAGCCGATATTGGCAGCTGGGGCGGCGTTGAACCAGCTGGATGTATTTGCCGCTGCCGTCGTTCTCGTCGTAAAAGCACCAAGGCAAGTGGTCGTAGAAAACTCCGTCTAGGAGTCGGTCGTATAAATCCAGCTTCTTCCAGCGGTTGTCTTTGCCTGCGTTCTGGACCCAGAGGGGGTATTGGATGCTGGAGCTTATCTTGCGGAACATGGGCGACCTTCTATCCGAAACCCGCCCATCTTAAACCAAGACCTCTACTCCTGCTGGCGTTACCGCCAACAGCTGCGCCCCAGCAGCAAACTTATTCTTTGCTACCCTCTTGAGCATATCCTTAGCCTTGGCTTCGGCGCAGGTCAAAACCACCGCACTCGGCCCGCCGTCCTTGAGCCAAGTCACCATCACTAGCGCGCGAAGATCGGCAGAAACCCCGGAGGGCGCCAATTCTTCATCGCTTGGACCCACGCCGGAGCATCCGGTTTGCGATATTGTTTCCATGCCAGGGCTAGCCCACACACCATGTCATCATGCTGCCCGTCCGGGGCTCCATAAACCACCCCAGTTCTAGTGTACTGATATTCAAAGGACTTTAACTCCAAGGCTACTTTGTCGATGTAGCCAATTTCTTCACGCTGGATGGCGATGGCCAAGGCTTCCATCAGCTGCTGTTTGGAGGCGCTGGTGAACTTGAAGCCCTTAATCAAACCGCGCTCCGCGTCGGTTTCTTGCAAGTATTCCAAAACCGGGTCGCCGACACCAGTGGCGTCGATCAGCGTGGGGACTCCCTTGCTGATCTCCCTAATGCGGTTGATGGTGGACTTCCAGGAGCCTTGCCAGCGGTAGAAAGCAGCCATTTTGCCGTCTTCATCCAGGCCGATGCCGACAGTCCAGTCCACACTTTTGGCCAAATCCCAGCCCCAGCATTGGACCTTCTTCTGGCTCAAGGCAGGCTGGACGCAGCGCTCTATAGTCTCATCCCCACCAAAGGGGTTTCCGCCATCATCAGCAGGCTCTGCGAGGTACAATTCCTTGAAAGCTGCCTCCGGCATTTGCCTGCGGGCAGACTCAACTTCCTCCAGCGCCACCACCCCGGCTGCAATCGCATCCGTGGAGACAATCTTAGCAAAGTGCATATCTGGCTCACCGGCCTCAGCCCGGCGGCTCATCGCATAAAACCAGTTTTTCCGGCCTTTGACGTTGCCGATTATTCTAATCGGCCCTCTGGTGGCCGTGAGCGTAGAGCGCACCGCCACAAAAGCTTCTTCTCTAACGCGGCTGGCTTCGTCAATAACTGCCGCGTGTACGTCTTCCCCGTAGAGCTTGTCCGGCT
>QGNH01000927.1_pt1 | contig 14693 bp, 25 predicted proteins | sample 1735481 | NCBI WGS metagenome assembly QGNH01 (sample SAMN09239004, study PRJNA386568) | Viral metagenome, whole genome shotgun sequencing project. | reverse complement strand
TTCATCCGGAAATGAGCCTTGAGCTGATTGGCGAGCTCACGGCCCGACGCCTTGAGCACCGCAACCGGATTGCGCGCCTCTCCCAGCACGCGATTGAACTCCGAATTAAACGACGCTCGATTGACCTGGAGCGAAATCATTTGGGCACCCCCAATCGCCACGAACCGCGCACCGCTCCGTTCACTAGCGCGGCTCCCATGGCTCCCTCGAGCGCCTTGGCCACCGCCGCGCTGTCAAGCTTATGGAACAGCTCCGGCATCTGTTTTTTGGAGCGCTCGAGCGCCCGCACAAAATCGGCGTCGCTCAATTGCGCATCCTTCGCTTTGGCTATTAGCTCCGCAAAAAACGGTTTCACCCCCGCCAGCCATTTCGCCTGCACTCCCGTCAAATTCTCCAGCGTGAAATTAATCACCTTCTCCGTCGCCGCATCCGAACCCCTGGCTGTTGCCTGCCGGTCCTCCGTCTGGCTCCCCGGATCCGCTCCTGCCTGTCCACCGGGGCCGCCGGGTCCACCGCTGGCTTGCCCCTCAAACACCGGAACGCCCGCGTCCGGCACGACCAGGTCGTTATCTTCGTAAAACTGCTGCTGGCTAATCTTCACCCCCGGAATGCTGAGCAGCGTCTTGTACCGTGTAGCCTCGTTGATCGCGTCCTTCGTCTCTTTCGTCGATGGGTGGAACCACGGGCATTCCCGGCCGTCGCCAAAGTTGAGCCGGCATAACGCCGGCAGAAATTGATTGTTCAGCACTTTGGCGGCGCGTTTTGCCACCGCCTGGATCTTCTCATCGCGCACGGTCTTGTGGATCGCCCCCAGCGCCTGGCTGCCGCGTTCACCCTGGCTTGTGGTCAGCGTTTGCCCCAGCACCAGAATGTCCGCCACAATGTCCGCCGCGTCGATAAAGCCTTTGCTCGGATTGTCCCTGGCGCTTTCCAGCGATCTTATAACCTCCAGCTTCGTTCCCTCCGGGAAAATCCCGTACCCCGCGCTGCCCAGAGTCGCCATCATGTCCTCGATCTCGTTGATGGTGCCCGCCGTCGCCGTGCCCGTCGCATAGGTCGCCCATCGAATCGGCACGCCGAATATCTGAGCCAGGTTTAAAAACCATTCCCATGCAAAATTCGACGCCGCCCACCAGAACCCCAGGATCCTCAGCATCGCCCCCGAGATCGGATGCCCGGACTTCTGTTTAACGATCGAGATCAAAAACTGGTCTTTCGGAAACCGCACATAAAGCCGGTTCAATTCCGGCATAATGCTCTTCTCGACGCCTTCACTCAGCATTTGTTCACCAGGTGCGCCGATCTGGTTGAGCAACTCGAACGCGTTGGGGTTCGACAGCTTCAGCTCAATCATGTTGAGCATGAGCCTGTCTTCCGTGCCTGGTTGTGGTGGGTATCCGTAATACCTTGGATGCACCCACCTGGTCGCCCGCGGCACCCACAAGCCCGACTCGTTTTCCGGGTCATCAGGGTTCATCCACAAAATCTCCGATACCGCGATCCCCTTGCCGACCGCGTCCATAATGTCGCGGAGTGTGTCGGCGAAATCGCTTTCGTTGGATTCCGTGTCCGGGCTCATCTCCTCCAGCGCAGCCTCGATCACCTGCTTGCGCCGCTGGGCTTCGTCGCTCGGCTTGTCACCCCGCGGCGCCGCCGCCTGCAGCGGCCAATCCAAATCCACCACCGCGTCCTTGAGCGTGTTCAGGTTCCCGTTGAGCCGCGGCCAGGTCTGCTCCATCAAATCGAACATCAACCATTGCGCCAGGAGATTGCCCGCCATTGCCCCCCGAACCGTGTTCTCCACAATCTGCGGCGTAAAATACGATAACTGCGTCGAAAGCCACCTATCCCTGACCGATGGCCGCAAAATCATCCCCATCTTCGGCGGCCCTTTTGGCGCGCCGCCAGGCGCCATGGCCCCACCGCCAGGTGGTTGAATCGGCGCCTTCACCTTGGCCCCCAGTAGCCATTTAAACATTCCAACCCCCGATCAGCCTTGTAGAAACCCACCCCTTATAGAAACCCCACCCCTTTAAAGGCCGACTGCAGGGTATTGCAGCCCCTTGGGCGGGCGAAGTCGCGATCCGCGCACCTTCAGACCTCCCACGGGCTAAACGCCCCGCCAGCGCCAAATCCGGTTTCTGGCTTCCCCACTCGCCACCCGCCACTCGCCACTCGCCACTCAAGTGAGCCTCCTTGGCCTAAACGTCCTGGGCCGCCACATCTTCCCCCGCCCCCCAGCGCCCCCAATCCGTATCCCCTCCACCCCTTCCAGCACCCCGATCGTCGAACTCAACGCCCGGTTCGCCAGTTTCCCGCTGTCGAACGTGTCCCCATGGCGGCCGTCCGGCTGTGGTTCGCACACATAAGCCCCCCGGTCCTTCTTTACCAGGCGATGGTCATCCTTGATATAGCGCTCCGGAGGCAGCGTCAGATGGTTGTCATCCAGCTCGGCAACGTATAAGTCCGCCAACCGCGTCTTGAGTAACAGTCTCTCCTCCTGGCCGGGAGTCTCGACCGTCGTGCTCTGAATCACTAGCTCGACCGGCACCAGGCTGGCCAACTCCGCTTTCACCGCTTCGGCAAAGTAACGCTCACTCGTCGCGTCGATGCACACGCGTCGGGCCCGGCCGCCCTCTCTGCGATGCCGCACCGCGTCGCATACCAGCCCTAACCGGTCCGTGGCGACCGCCGGGTCCCGCGTCTTCCATGTCAGCACCAGGCGCTCGATCCGGTCAATCCCTTGCTCTTCCATCACTGTCAAACTCGTCGGGTTGCTCGTTTCCTTCGTTGTGGTCGCCACGTCCACCCCAATTCCGACCCGTCCGTCGCCAAGCTTGTCTGCCAGGAATTGCAGCGCCTTGTCCAGGTCCAGGTCTGAGTCCACCGGCACATACAGGCATTGCCCAATGCCCCGCCGTTGAGCGCTGTCCAATTGCAGCAGCCCACACGCCGCCGTGCCCCCCGGCTTTAAGACCAGGCCATGGTTGCGATCCCAGCCGTCCCGGTCCGCGTCGATCCGCCGGTCCTCTTGCGCCGTCGTTTCCTTCCCCGTCACGGGGTGGAAAATCTTCTTGCCCGCCAGCATCGCGTCGAACAGGTCGACCCGGTGCACCGGTATCTGGCTGTCGTTCAGGTAAACGTGCCCCTCAGGGTTCGGTGCGAAGTCCACGCCTATCGGTGGCGCAAAAAGCTCGAAACTAAAATGCGTGTCATCCTCCGGAGGCGTCCCCGACATTATCAACCTGAACGCGGGGTTAGTCTGCATGATCGGCTTGATGGCCGTTATCAACTCGCGCAGGTCCGGGATGTGTCCAATCTCGTCCAACTCCACCGTTCCCGTCCAACCGCGCGCCGTCGCCACGCTCGGGGCGATAATGATCGTCCGCGAAAACGTTGTCCGATCGTGGTACAACCAAAACTCCAGCCGCTTGGATTCAAACAAATCCGTGAAATCGTCCGCGGTAATCTTCCCGCTCAAATCCTTGCCGGATTTTTCCCGGTCATGCACCTGCAGCTCCATCTTTGATTGAACGGCCTTCTGCCGTAAATCGACCAGCACATCCTGCAATGCCGCCGAATCCTTGAGTATCAGCTCCCGTCCCAGCAATAATGTCGCCGTCGCAAACACCACGGTGCGCCCCGGATGCTTCATCATCTCATATAGCGACAAATCGCTTTGCCCGGTGGTCTTCCCGTTTTGCCGCGACCAAAACCAGATGCACGACCGATTCTCGATCGCCACCCTCAGCCCCTTGTTTTGGTATGCTCTGCGTTTCATTTCTCGCCCAGCTCCCACAGCTCTCCAAAGTGATGCCTGCCCAGTTCCTGGATCTTCAGCTCGTTGGAGATCGGCAGCGCCAAAATCGTTTTGCTCCGCTCGTCCGCCGACCATTCCACATACAACTCCACGGTCTCCCGCCGAAACCTCTCCTGCGCAAGCTCTAGCCCTTCCCGCAGCCTGGCCTCCGCCGCTTCCCGCAATTGGATCTTGGCCTTCTCGATTTGTCCCCGTGCCCGCGCGCTCCTTACCTGCACAAACCCGCTCAGGTCCTTGTCCCGAATTGCCAAGAGCGAAAATGTCCGCTGCCCCAGCTCGTCCAATTGTTCCTCCGTCAAATCCGGGATCTGCGCCTTGAGCTGCTCGAGCAATGTCTCCGTCGTCGATTCGTCCTCCTGGAACTGCCGCCGCAATCGATACCAGGATAAAAAATCCGACAACGCAGTCGACGACGTAGAGAGCCCATCGGCCCGCAGCCAGGCCCGTGTATCCGCCAGACTGTGCTCCCGCAGAAACTCTATAATCGCCGCCTGCCGTTCTTCCGGCAGCGTCTTCAACTTCGAATCCGTCCTGATTTTCCTTACATTCATTCATTCCTACCTCCCCACGAGCCACCGGTCGCAGTAGTGGATCATCCATGCGGTGTCGCGGGTTCGGGCCGACTGATCCTCTAACCACATAAGATTGGTCGCATTCTCCAAAGGGGCGCCGGCGCTATAATCCGCGTAGGCCGTGGTGACGATGCGCCACGACACGCTAGCGCCGTAAACATCGACAAAGAGCTTGCCCAGGTCCTCGAGGTCCATCGGCTCGACGTCGCGCTGGACCAGGCGGTTGGTGAAACTGAAATAGGCTTCCGTTTCCTCCACGGCCGGGGCCCAGCGACGCTCGTACATCTGGCGGTTAAAGGTTTGTTCCTCCTGTTCGATGGCTTTGCGATGGCGGCGTTCCTCGGGACTGTTGCCGACGAAAGTGCAGCCGACCAAGGCAATCAGAAAGGTAAGCAAGAGTGTTCTCATAGCTGGCTATCCAAAAACGCGATCCCCTCCTGGGTAATTTGCCAATTCGTTATTTCGCGGCTTATAATCTTCAGCACTTCCCTCGCCAGTCCTTTGCCCACCAGGTAATCCGCCTCCTCCTGGATCTGCTCCACGCTGGCGCCAGGAAACCCAAACTGCCCGACGTGCAACCGGATGGCCGTCGCCGGCAGCCCAAACCGTGTCCGGTTCATATCCAGCACTCGCAGCACCGCCTCCCGAAACAGTTCTTTTTGTTCCGCATTCATTTGAATCACCTCGACCGTCTCTCGATAAGCCGGTCCAACTTGCTGTCTATGGACGCCAGTCGCTGTGTTTGCATGTCGGTCTCGGCCATGAGCGCCGACACTTCCCTGGAGATTATGGTGATCCTAGCATGCAGCTCGTCCGTGTCCTTCTTGCGCTCCCGCCTCAGATCTTCGATCTGTGTTTCCATCTGAATGAAGCTCTTATCCGCCGTGTTAAATCGCTCCATCCATTCATCCCTTAGAACGTAATCCGTTGCTTTCTTGATAATTACCGGCTGCTTCACTAACTCCTTGCCCCTCCACCGGTCCACCATCTTCGTCACCGCGTTTATCCCCATTGCGATTGCGACCAGGATTATGAGCACCCAACCGATTGATTCGGCTGAGTGCGGGTCCGGCAATTGGTCTATTACGGCGGCAAGTATCATATGGGCTTTTTACTGCTCGAAAACAAAGTCGTCCTCGAACAACATTTGCGGGGTGATCGCCCAAGCCGGCCGTTTCAGGCAGCCAATCCCTTGCAATTCCGGCTGCGCCTGCAGCGCGTCCGCCACTAACTCACTGCAGATCTCCGCATGCGGCCTGTCCAACCTCTTTCCCAGCCACCGGCTCAGCAATCCGGCTGTCAGCCAATTAATCGCCAATCCCCAGAGCGTGTTATCCAGTGCGTCCGCCAGGATGAGCGCATACCCGTACTTGTCCCCGATGTGCCGGCGCGCCGCGCTCACGATGAACATTCCCAGCTCCGCGCTCCACCCCTTCGGTCGCCTGAAAAAAATGCGGCACTTGGGATCTTTGAAATATTTGTCCAGGTCCGATTCCACGATCCCGCGTCCGAGCGCCTCGACGCACTGGTCCGGGCCTGAGCACACAAACGTGTGCGTCACCGGGATCCAGTCGGGGTTATCGCCCCGCTCGAAATATGCAATCCCGTAGCTAAGCCACTCATTCGAATGATAGGTAAACCCCACCCACCCCGGCCCATAGTTGGTCAGATACTTCGGCGCGTTTCGTTCGAGGACAGTCTTCAAGGTTTGAAATGCTGGCGCTCGTAAAAGTTCAACTCAGCGAACGCGGCCATCCCGTTGCCTGTCAGTACGAAGTCCTGACCGAACGGTGTGATCCATCGTGGCGCAGTCATTGGGGGAACCAACTTCCAACCGTACAGTTTCACGAGTGCTCCATATCGCTCGTTGAACAATGGAGTGACCATGTAGCTCTTGCCGTCCGGCAGGATGGAGAGCACGCCGGAATTTGGCACTCCATTGTCCAAGCTCGGCCCGGATGCCTGAACAATTCGCGGTGCGCTCGTGCAACCGGAGACGATCAAAAACAGGCTAAGAGCAAAGTATGCGTATCGCACCTAAGTCTCCTTTCTCGATGGCAGCCAGGATTGCGTCTTTCAAGGCCTGGACTTCCTGTGCCTGCTTGGCGGCGATCTGTTCAGGCGTGTTGAGTTGAGCGTCCTTCTGCAAGACCACCTTTTCTGCGTCGTCAATTGCACCGGCAACGCTCGTGACGGGATCAATACCGGCCATACGATCATTTTCCAGCCAGGCCGACAGAGAGCCCGGCGTTGATCGCTTTTGCCAGCGCGATCGTGATCTCGCCCGCCACACCAGAGCCGTATTTTGCCAAGAGTGATTGCTCCAGCGTGTTTGCAGAGCCTATGAGCGAGTTTATCTCAGAGGTCAGCGTTGGATTATTTTGAGCCTTGAGCATGGCTAGGACCTGTCCCGTAGTACTGGGATTGGACCCGTTCAAGATTCCGTCTAGCGCAACGTGGGCGTTTTTAAGCACCTCGACAACGCTGGGGTCCTTTGAGACGACCGTGCTAATCGCAATGGAAGTCACCGCTTCGAGAGCTGCGGAGTCCAGAGCCAGGTTTGCCTCGTTTACGACCGTGACCGTGTTCGTGATAGGTCCGAAGTAGACCCCGGCCGTGTTTGTCCCGCCGGGAGTTACCGTTGATTTGGTGCCGATCATACAGCCGGTGTCGATGATGGTGAGAGCGGCAAGCATCGAAGCCGCCGCCAAGACTGAATTTAGTTTTCTCATAATTTTATTTCTGTGGTATCCCGTGTTGATCCGTGGCGTTCACGTCTGCTTTTCCCGGCAATCCGGCGGCCTGCGCCACGAGCCTAGTCAGGTCCACATGCGTCGGAAGCTTCACCGAGAAAATTAAATCCAGCGCAAAGGCGCTCAGCCGATACCACCGCTTGTGCAGGAGTGTTTCCCAGTCCCTTTCTGATTGTGGGTCATTTGCGTCCTTCGCCATCAAATCGGTGAGCTTGCTCTGCAGCTTCTCGTTGAATGGTTTAACCGACAGTCGCACCGCGCTCATCCACGCCATCAACGCAGGCAACCATCCGAACCGGCCTTCCAGCACGTGAATTAAGGGTTGGACTTGTTCCATTTATATCCGGGCTGCGCGGGAGTGATTCGACTGGTAGCAGTTTCGTTGGTCGGACGATTCAAGACAGGGAAACACTCCCATCGCAGCCGCAGAATTAAAAAGGCAAGATTCTGTGGCTAACCGCGAGCGCCTGAGATTCACGACCAACATCGGCGCCGACTCTGCCATGTTCCACGGGGAACAGTCTACGTCTTGGGGATCTACCGGCCCTACCGGATCAAGAATTAAGGAAAGTTTTGCGGCGAGGCTCGTCCCAGAACTCCGGGTCCTCTGAGGCCTTTAAATGCTTCTGGATCGAATCTACAAATAACAAAGTCTTCCGCGGGGATGGACGCTCGCCTTCAACCAGGCCCGCTTCATACAGCCGCACCCACGTCTGCTTCGATGTCCCGAACCGCCGCACCGCTTCACGCACTGTGATTTTTTCGCGCCCAGCGATCGGCTTGCCTGGCCTGACCAAATAAGACCCGTCCCCCTGTAGTATCACCGTCGGAGTAAACGAAAACTGAGCCTGTGATTCCTCTCTGTTGGGCATTCAATAGATTTTTGATTTCAGGCACTTCAGCTTGCCCCCCGCAAGGCTCCTGACCCGCTTCGACGTTCCAGGCCACTCGGCCACTCTCTGAAGCCATGCCTCGTCCTCACTGAGCCCCACCACGTGCAACCGCGACCATAGTCCATGCGGATATGGAGGATCCCCTTCCAGGAATGGGTCGGCGTTGGGTTTTCTTTTCATCGGCCGTCGAAAAACTTGAGCGGCGCCAGGCGCGCCACGGTCCCGTTATCCATTATCACCACGATTCGACCGAGTTCATCCCGCAAAGGCGTGTCACCGATCGCCGCCGCGTACTCCGCGGCGATGGCCTCGCTGTAACCCCGGCTCATGATCTCATCCACCAGCGCGTTGAATTGTTCCTCGTTCATATCCACCCCAGCTGTTGAAACATTTTGTCGATGGCCTCTGCGACCGGTTTAAAATCCCCCTCCGTCCATTGCCGATGCGCTTCGGCCGCCAATGCCTTTTTCAAATCCGATAGCATCGTCAGGCTGCCCGATTTCTCAGCAATGTACTGCGAGTAAGCCCGAGCCCAGATTTCCACATCGCTCAGCAAGTAGCGCAGGTACTGTTTGCCTCGTGCCGTTCCTGTGTTGACCAGGCGCGTCTGCAAGGCCTTGACGGCATCCGTGTCCTTCGCGGCCGCCAGGACCTGGTGCATCAAATGGTCCCCCGATTGCGTCGCAAACTGTCCGGCCGTGCCGATCGCTTCCAAGTCCAGGAAATGCCCAATCTCATGCGCCGCAGTCAACGCCGGCCATGGCCCGGATTCCTTTAGCTCGATGCGCTTGGCTGCCATGGCCCCGCCGCTTGCCTGGTCCGACATAAATGTTCCATACGATGGACCGCTGGCGCCTACAACCGGGATCTCCGGCAGGTTCCCGTCGTCGTGCACCAGGTCGATCGCAGCAATTGCCGCCTTGGCCTTCTGATTTAAAAGCCCGCTGAGCTGCAGGTCCAGCGCATCGGAAACCGGATTGTCATTGCCGGCAGCCGGCGGCGCCGGCGCTGGCGCTGGCGGTACCGCAACATCGCCCGCCCAAGTGAGCTCATCACCGCTAATCACCAGTTGGCTGCCAAACTCAGTCTTGAGCTTCTCCAGCAAATCCGGATCAAGACCGTTCGCGCTCGCCCGCAAATTCTCATTGAAATTCTGCACATCGGGCAGGAGCTCCTGCCCATTTTCAATCAACCCCATCTGCTCCGCCTCCGGCCGCCCCACGTCCTCGACGTCATGTCCGCACCCCCAGGCCCACGGCCCCCACGGCACGCCGAAATCCTCGTTGATCACCTTGGCCCAAATCGGGTCTGTCTTCAGGTAAACCTGGTTCTCATACTTCTGGTGACTCTCCCGTTCCTGCTTCACCTCGCGCACCCGAATGAACCGTTGCGCCGGAAACGCGTCCAGCACGTCCGCGTCCATCCCCTGGCGCCAGTACCCGTAATCATTCGCCTGCCTCGTCTGCGTGTCGAAAATCAATCCCAGCCGCCGCTCGCTCGTAATGTCCTTCAGGCCGCCCTTCGTCGCCTCGTCAAACGGCCCCATTCCCTCCGCCAGCGCGAACTCCCGCATCATGTCCACAAACTCCGCCCGGCTGCCGGTCTTGAGCGCTGTCACCCCCGGCTCGATCTCTTCAATCGCCGCTGTCAGAAAATCCGAAATCGTATCCCGTCCCCGCTGCAAAAACCGCACATTCTCCACCTCACTCGAAAAGAACGCGCGTAAGCGCAACGCCACCGGCACATCCTGCCACTCCGCCGAAATCATCGCGCTCCCGATCGGCGTCCTGTCCCCGACCAGGTCGACAGCTTCCTCAAACGGTCTAGGCTTTACGAATTGCATGGTTAGAAATTATTCGGGCGTACCCTCAAAGCTTGCCTGGCACGTTAGGGACAGGAGGCATGGGAGGATTGCCGCATTGGTTCATTTGCTTCACCGTGTTGGTCGCTGGGAATAGCTCCCGGACAATGTGGATTGGAAGGCTATTGGTTGTCCAAACAATGCATGGCACAGCCTCCCGGCGGAAGTCAGTTATGACGATCTCGCCCAGCAACTGCTCCACGTAGTTCGTCCCATTTCTGTATTCGGAATTGCCCGTGTTGATCCAGTTCGTCGTCCTCACCGTATTGGTGAAGGTGAAGCTGGCAAGCGCCAGCGCAGCAGCTAGGTTTGTTTTGTTCATAGTTTAGATGGTTGACCTCGCTCCTACACAGCGATAGGTGCTTTGATTGCGGGAGCCGGGTCATAGTTGACCATTCGAAAGTCCTGCCATGTGGCGTCTCTTTCAAACTGGGCAAAAGTGAGAAGCGGTGTCGCGATGTCAAGGAGAGGCAGGTCTGCAGGGGCTCTACTCAGCTGTTCCTCGACCTGCTTAAAGTGGTTTTGGTAAATGTGCAGGTCTCCAAAACTGATTACCAGTTGACCGGGCTGAAGACGCGACAACCCTGCCAGTATCGATAGCAACAACGCATAGCTCGCGATATTGAAAGGTAATCCCAGGAACGAATCGATTGACCGGGCGTACAAATGCAAGTCCAGATTGCCCTCGTCAACGCGGCACTGCCAAAGTGTGTGGCAGGGCGGCAGAACCATCTGCGGCACGTCGGGCGGGTTCCAAGCGCTGACTATTAGCCGCCGGCTGTCGGGGCTCTTCTGGATATCGCGCAAGAGGTTTTGGATTTGGTCGACGCCTGAAAAGTTGCGCCATTGCTTGCCGTAGACTGGCCCCAGATCGCCGTCAGCCCCGGCCCACTCATTCCAAATCGTGACGCCGTCTTTCAGCAAATCATTGTTGTTGGTCTGACCGCGTAAAAACCAGAGCAGCTCTACCACCACAGATTTCCAATGGACCTTCTTTGTCGTTAGGAGCGGAAACCCATCGCCCATAAAATGGCGCCATTGGTATCCAAAAACAGCTCGTGTCCCCACGCCTGTTCTGTCAGTCCTGTTCTTGCCGTGGACCATCACATAATCCAGCAGTTCCAAATATGAGTTCATAATTGTTTCACCCAAAAACCGCGTGCGCGTTCCTGCGCATCCGCTCCGCCCGCCCAATCATCTTCTTAGCCTGGCTCTCCATCCAATCCACAAACCTGGCGACCTCTTCACCCGTTGCATGGTCCAAATGCTTATACCCTTTCTGCCCCGAAATCACCCAAGCGCTCTCCTGCGCCAGCGCCCGCACCCATCGCTCGTCTCCGCCTTCTTTCCCCGCCACCACCAAAATCTGTTTAGCCGTCATCCAATCCCGGTGCTCTTTCAAATAGCTCTCCAGCCACGCCACATTCGGATCGTCCGGCGCCACCTGAAACAAGGGTAGATTTGCCTGTGGATCTTTCATCTTTCGTAGGGGGAAAGAATCACCTCTAGCGCATTGGTGACGTCCCGGAACTTGGGGGTCCTTGGCGCTTCAGGCCCGCTCATGTCCCACAGCCATTCCATAAAAATCAGCCAAACGATCGCGGAGTCGCTTAATGACAACTTTTCGCCCTTTGCGGAAATCTGCTCCAGGATGTCTTTGCGAGTCCTCAGTGGGTTATTACTTATAATCATTACTTTTAAAACGGTTCATCCACCTGGTGGTCGTGGCCGGCCGCCACGGCAACTGGTTTGTTCCAGCTCACCTTCCGATTCGCCAATGTCATCGCCAGTTCCCTGATCTGTTCCAACGCCAGCCGGTTCCATTCCTTCGTCCCAAACCTGTCCATCGCCACCTGGCGCACGTACGCCTCCGGCGCCGCGTGCTCGATGAAATAGCGGATCCGCTTCACCGACCCCGGATCCTCCCCGTCCTCGTATGCCGACCACGCGATCACCGCCTCAATGTTTTCCGGGTTCGCCAGCAGCCGGAACAGTGTCACCACCTTATCCACGTCCTTATTCGTGAAGTCGCTCGAGCTGCTCTTAAGCCCTTTCGTTGCCACCAGGTTGCAGCCATGCCGCAGGTCCTCTGCAACCACCCCGCGGTGCTCCTCGCCGGCTAGTTGGTACGCGTAGTCCAACACCTGCAGCGCCACGTCCCGCGCCGGCGCTGGCCATTTAGTGGCGAGTGATGAGCGTAGAGTAGTGAGATCCGCCTGCAGTCGCCCCTTGCGCATAACCCAGCCCATAGCCTTGGAGCACTCGCTCCACGCCGGAAAATAAAACCGTCTCTGTTGCTTCTCCGTCATAAACGCGCCACCCTGGCCTCCAGCTTGGCCTTAAGCGCCTCACACCTCTCAGTTGCCTGCCTGACGCTCACATGCCTATCATTGCGCGGCAGGTCCAGACCAGGCACCGACTTCTCCACCACTAGCCGCCAGTCCGACGACTTGAAATAACTGATTTTTTTAAACTTCTGCTCCATTCGGGCCCTATCTGTTGTAAATGCTCGAAAACCATTCCTGGCACCGATCGTCAATCCATCCGAACGCCTGCGACAACAGCGCCGCTGCGACGCCCACCAAAAGGAGCGCCGCCAGCGGCACCGCGACAATAATGATCTTCACTACTCTCACAAAACGTCAGACCAACTGCGCCTGCAACCTGTCGATCTTGTCCTGGAAAATCCTCGCCAGCTTCTCCTGTCCCCGACCGACCGCTTCATCCCGATCCTTCAACGCCTTCTCCAGCTGCTGCTCCACGGTGAGCTGCTCCTTATCCAACCCAGGGATCTTAATCCTGCCGCTGGTCGGGGTGGGGACGGCTTCGTCCCCACTTCCGTTTGCAGGCTTGCCGGTCGGGAACTTCGCTGTGCGCTTGTATTCCCCAAAGCCAACCTTCTGTATCAGTCCCTTCTTGCTCCACCGAAACAGGCAACAGCAGGCAACCTTTGGGCTCATCCCCGACATCCGGGCCAGGTCCGGAGCCCTGAATGGCTCATTAAGAATTGCGCAAGCAGCCATAGCCTTCTCACTCGATTCGGTCCGGCGACGCGCTACCCCCCACCGAACGCCATCCACCAAAGCACGCCCTTTAATTCGGCGTGCTGGTTTCTTCCCACGCTGTTGTGTGAATTGCTCACACCCTGGCGCGACGTGATCGTTATCAACCGGGGGCGCCGTTATCCCGTTCCGCACTATTACCAACTCCTCACTACCCATCTTATGCAGCAACGCAATCGTGTCCTGCAGCCGTGCGATCTCTCCGCTCAAATCGCGGATTGTCATTTGAACATGCTCTCTCATTTGCTCTCGGTTCTTTCTTTGTTTCAGTCGTTTTTGTTTCTGTGTTTCTGTCACTCGCCACTAACTACCGTCCCGCTCCTCCTCAAGTATCACGTCCACCATGTCCTGGATCAGCTTGCTCACCAGTTTCTCCACCTCGTCGTCGACGGCCTCGAGCACTACTCGCTCCCCGAACCCCACAATGCCGCAGCCCACCTTGGCCAGGTCCGTGGCCGTGAGCGTCTTCAGCCCCTCCTTGTTCACCTCTTCCTTCGAGCGGATCAGCAAATCCATCTTGTCCTTCAGGTGCCGTTTGATCAGCTTGATCACCGTCTCCGCGTCGTCAAAAGCGATCTTCCCCTGCGCTGTCCGGTACCCCACTTTGATTCCGTGGAGCGTCAGAGTCTTGGGTTTCTTGAACAACTCTGGCGCAGCCTCGATCGCCGACTTCAAATCCGCCTCCGTCTGCGCCGCCGCGGCCGCCAAGGTTTTAATCACCTTAATCCGCCGCCGCTTCGCCCCCTCGAGCTCATCCCGTAACCCGTCGAGCTCCTCCCCCAGGCGCGCCCTGGCCGCCGCATGCGCCGCCGCCCGCTTCTCAATCTCCGCAACAGTCATAGTCGACGGCGCCACCGGCGCCGGCGTTCCGTGCAAATTCTCAATAGTCGATATCATTCAGTTCCTTTCCCTTGTGCTGTGTGTGTGATAGGATGCGTTCACTGCATCCACAGCGGCCAGCATGGCCGCGAAATGATGTTCGCTGCGCGGGGCTTGGCGGTTCCAATGATAGACCGCGTTCTGCAATTTGCCCGGCACCATATACCAGTGCGTCGGGCACATTAATCTTGCGCCGCCAACGATTGCCTTGCAGTCGGTAACTGGACATTTGTGAGTCATATACCTCCTCCGTTTGCAGCTTGTTTAGAATCCCCTGCGGGCAAGAGCCCAATGAGCTTCAAACTAAACTCGATCACCTGCCCATCGTCCGGCCTGGCCCCAACCCCCAGCGAGGTGCTCGCCCCGTACGCCTCAATCCGTCCGCCGGCACCCACCTTGCAAAACCCCGCCGACATCACCTGCGCCTCTTTCCGGTCCACCGCGTGCTTGTGCTCAATCTGCTCCGGAAACACCGTCGCAAACTCCATCCCCATCCGATTGACGATGACGTACTTCATTGGCTGGCTAGCGCGGGAAAAAGTCGCCCCAAACATTCCACCCCATCCTGGCGATCTCGAACAGCACCCGGCCCACGATCCCCGCGCCCATCAAACAAATCAGGCAGAACAGAATCCCCAGAGATATGTCCAGCCCCAGCCAGCGTCCGTCGGGCGCCTTCGTCGACGGATTAGCCAACCGGTCCCCGTATTCACAGTCAGGCTCAATCATCTTCCTGTCGTTGATTCGCATTTTCATAGTTTTGTGGTTGTTGTTGTTGCTGCTCGTCATCAGTCCCAAGGCTGGTAAACCATCACCGCCCGGTAAAAGGCCGACGCCGACGCCGGCCGATTCG
>QGNH01001305.1_pt2 | contig 14694 bp, 16 predicted proteins | sample 1735481 | NCBI WGS metagenome assembly QGNH01 (sample SAMN09239004, study PRJNA386568) | Viral metagenome, whole genome shotgun sequencing project. | reverse complement strand
CCGCGAACCTTTTCCGCCGTGATGATAAAATCCTCGACTTGAATGACGGCGAACCCACCATCTTTTTTCTCGGACACAATTCCGCCCGCGTGATTCCACTCCCGCAAGGCGGTTTCAACCGGCACGATGATTTTGGTGGGATGATTGATTTTCATCAGAGTTTGTGGGTGGAAACCTCGGCCTTTAGGCCGACTTTTCGGGTTGATGTTTTAGTGGTTGACGTGTTCAAGGTTTTGAAATACATTGGTTGAAGTGAAACTGACTGTCCAGATTAAACTGCTGCCAACGCCAATTCAGGCGGATGCCCTGCGTGCCACGTTGGAAACAGTGAACAGCGCCGCCAATCGCCTTTCGCAACTGGCTTGGGACGCGAAGGAGTTTCGCAGATTCCCGCTCCACAAAACCTACTACCGCCAGATTCGTGACGAGTTCCCGCTGTCCGCTCAAATCGTCTGCCTTCTCAACGCCAAGGTCGTTGACGCCTACAAGTTGGACAAGAAGGTTCAGCGTGTGTTTCGCAAGCATGGCAGCATTGCTTACGACTCCCGCATCCTCGGCTTGAACCTCGCGGCGTCCACCATAAGCATCTGGACGCTTGGTGGGCGCGAGAAGATGCCGTTTGTCTGCGGTGAGAAACAACGCGCCCTGCTCGTCTATCCTCGCGGCGAGTCCGACCTGATTCTTCGCAAGGGCAAGTGGTTTCTGAATATCACTGTTGACGTGCCGGAGGACAAAGAGATTGAGGCTGTGGATGTTTTGGGTATTGACCTCGGCATAGCTGAAATCGCGGCGGATTCGGATGGAAACAAATACAGCGGTGCAAAACTGAATAAAGTTCGCCATCGCAACCGCGCTCTTCGCCGCAAGCTTCAACGTATCGGCACGAAGTCGGCCAAGCGCTTGTTGAAAAAGCGCAACCGCAAAGAGCAGCGGTTCGCCAAAGACACGAACCACACAATTTCGAGACGCATAGTCTCTCTCGCCAAACGCACAAATCGAATGGTCGCCGTTGAAGAACTCACCGGCATCAGATCGAGGGTTAGGGCTAGGAAGCGCGAGAGGACAAAGCTGCACAGTTGGGCGTTCGCACAGTTGGGTTCCTTTTTGGAATACAAGTGCGCCCGCGCTGGCATTCCGCTGCTGCGGATTGACCCGCGATTTACCAGCCAAGCGTGCAGTCAGTGCGGTCACACGGAGAAGGCAAACAGGAAGTCGAGAGACAACTTTGTTTGCAAGTCGTGCGGCCATACGTCCCATGCGGATACGAACGGCGCGGCCAACATCAGGCTGAAAGGCCTGACATTGGCTGGCGCGGGTGCTTTCAACCACCCGAACGTAGCGACTATTTTTTGTGGCAACATCCATAATTAGGTCAGTTACAATCCGCATCCATTTAGGGTGCGGTAGTTGAATCAAGCATTCGTGGATGAAGTCAGTCAGGCGCATAGCTTCCCCACACTTCGCCCGCTTGGACGCCCATTTGACAAGCCCAAATTCCCCAGGCTCAAGCTCGGCTGATACAAGCTCGCGTCGTTCAAGCGGCACTCCGCAATCGCGGCACACCGGCGATTCACCGGATACCCAATCCTTGAACGTGCAGCGCGGGCAGTGATAAAAGTGTTTCATGGGTTCAAAAAATCAAGGGCGCGTTGCGGGATGTAGATTGCCACGCTTGGCTGGTCAAAATCATCTTCATAGCGCTCCATTGCCGCGTATGTTTGCGACTCCTCAACACCGACCCAGCCGCCTTCGCAGTTGGTTGAGTTTCCGTCAAAGTTGTCGTTGAATTCCCCCGCCTTTTCTTTTTCAGTGATTGGCGATGCGACATTCAGCGCGAGTTGATTGTGGTGGATGGCACGCTTGAGCAGCGATGCCAGTTGTTTCGTTTCTGTTTTGGTGAGTTTTTTCATGGTGGTTTAGTCGGCGTATTCGGCGCGGCGGCGGGCGATGGCGTCGTCAAGGGTTGTCATAAACTTAAAAAGTTGTCATTTCGTTAAACGCGCCATTGTCCAAAATTTCAAAGTGAAATTTCATCTTGTTCCAAAAGTCCAAAAGGCCGCGCAAGCGCGGATCATGCTTAATTCCCCGCGCTTGCAATTGCCCGCGCTCAAAGCCGGTGACGATGTAAAAAAACTCCTTTGGCTGAAAGCCGGTTTGATAGCCGCGCGACTCATAGTTTTTCCAAAATTCGGCTTGTCCCTTTTCGCCGATAACGCGAGCAATGCACCGGCCATTGCGTAAAACTGATTTTGTTTTCGTGAATCTCATAATGTTAGTTTGCTTACTTTGTTCGTTGCGTTTTCTCGCCAGAATCAGCGGATTTATTTCCCGCTGACTGCAAAGAGAATAAATGCTAGCACGCATTAAGTCAAAAGGAATTGCAAAGTTTATTTTCATCAAAATGGATTAAACCGGGATGGTTGGCACGGCCAATGCTTGCTTGCAATCAGCCTTGGACAATACTTGTCCAACCCTCGACCAGCGCGCCTTTGCCGCAACACGGCCAATCTCCGACATACGAACCTTGCCGAGCTTCTTTGCTCGCGCAATTCCGCCAAGTGAAGCAAATTGTTTTACAGTCATCCTCAAATCATACAAGCAAGCACGCCGGTGGTCAAGCACTAAATTCACCGGCCAGTCACAAGCCAATTTTGTGTTACGATTGATCTATGACGTAACACCAGGCTACTGCCCAGAACAAGCCAATTCGCAGTAACACGAAACGTAAAACCAGTAACACCAAATTGGATTTAGACTAATTCTAAATTGGTGTTACGATTAAATCAGGACGTAACACCAGGCCACTGCCCCGCCGGCAAGGATTCTTTTTGAGCCAGAACCCCCTTTGCAAGTGACGGAACTCGTTCAATTCGTCATGCGCGAGGTTTTTTTGATGCAATACACGAAATTCCGTTTTCGTCCGTAAGTATGCTTCTGCTTATGTGACGCTACGGGCTGTCACGCGTTGCGACACGATGCAACGGCGTGACTGTTGACTTGTATTGTATTTATATGGCATTTGTGAAACTCGACTGCGGGACATTGGACTCAACTTTGTGGCCAGACGTGGACGCCACAAGAATCTTCTTCGCCGCACTGCTGATGGCCGAGCCTTACGAGTTACGCGAACCAGCTAAGCAAATCAAAGTCAGATCGTTGGAGGAAACCGGTTTTATCGTTCCCGCTGGTTGGTATGGATTCATTGCGGCTGCTGGTGCTGGAATTGTCAGGCGGGCTTTGATGGAAGAGGAAACCGGTCTTTCAGCATTGGAACGGCTGGGCGAGCCGGAGATGGAAAGCCGGACGCCGGACTTTGATGGGCGGCGACTGGTCAGGATAGCGGGCGGATTCATTGCCCTGAACTTCGCCAAATATCGGGAGAAAGACCACACCAGCGCGGAGCGTTCAAGGCGGTATCGTGAGAAAAATCAAGGAAGGCACCGGAGAAAATTGAACACGGGCGACGACGGGAAGCCGGCGTCTGCGGCTTTCAAGGCGCGCGAGCAGCGGGCGATTGCGGCGGAGAATGCCGGCAATCAGGGATTGGCGGACAAAATCATTGCGGGCGAGGCATGAGGCACAACCAAAAGTGTGAATGCGGCCAGCCGGCAGTTCACGGTGGAGCGTGTGAATTTTGCTGGTGGTGTCAGACGCAGTTGGTGAAGGGCGGAGATATAAAACGCCGGATTCCGTGGCAGCCAAAGCCGGAGGTCAAGCGCGAGGCGGCATGGGGCAGGATGGTGGATTTCGTCCGTCATTTGAAAATATCGCGCGCGGACTATGAGCGGGACTTCGCGGCGCGACGGTTTGACGCCCTTTTCCAAAAGCCAGCGACGAAGGATTGAGCCTTGACTATCTGCGTTTTGTGAATGCAACTGACCGCTGTTGTTGACACAACAAATTTGATGAAGGCGCAAACAATCCTGATGCGCCACTCCAATCGCTCGCCCGCTCGGTGCATTAACTCGACGGCGTATCACGTTATCAGTGATGTGGTAGATGCTGACGGCGGTTTTCCGGTTGTTTCACAATCCACAATTGATTCGGATATGGAGGTAACAGTCACACCGATTCTGTCAACGCGGGGATCGAGCAGGGGGCAGCCGCTTAAATCTGGCGCGACGGAAATGGAAATCCCGGACATGAGCGCGGCAATGGCGATAACGATTGCCAGGATGAATCCACAGTCGGCATACAGCCTTTCCACTGGCAATCGTTGGCCGGTGGCATCACAGGGCGGATGGCACGCGATGATTAAAGGATTTGCGAGGGCATACGGGGCGCAAAACGCATACTCAATGGCATTGGATGCTATCCGTCCAATCGCGGAGCGCATGGTTCGCGCCCGGCACTCGTCCCCCGGATTCCTTAAAAAGTCGTGGATTGATTTGAAGGTTGCATTGATTCCGTTCGCAATGGGGCAGTCAAACCCGTTTGGCGGGGGCGGGATGCTGACAAACTACGCGGATGTTTCACCGGCGAAAGAAGGATCTTCAATGGCTGTTTGCCGCGTATCGAACACATTGGGGACGGGATACCAAACCACGAAAGAGCTTTCTGAAAAATACAATGAAGCCAATCACCGGATTGCAGAACCACGGTTGCAAGCCGCGATAAGCCGAGAATTTGATTCAAAGATGGCATTGGCGGCAAAGGCAGAATGGGCAAAAGACGAGCCGGGATTGGCGGCGTTGGGATTACTGGTAAAGCCGTGACTTTGACTTTCCTTCATTAGCGATGGCCTTTTTCATCAGTCCGGCGACCAAGTTTGAACGCGCGATGCGCGCCCTTTTGATTTTGCAAAACAAAGGCGCATGGGACGATTCTTTCATTTCCCTCGATTCCAGAATCCGCGTGCTGCCAAACCGCACGTTTTCCGTTCGTGGATTCAACCCGACGCGCGGATGGAGGCCGGAGGGTGTCTGCCAGTTGGAAATTCAGCATCACTTCTCCGCCGTTGACCAGCCGAACGAGGCCGCGAACACGCAGCAAGTTTTGATGGAGAACTACGTTGGCGACACGCTTGACACCCTGAACCTCGGCGGACAGCCGGAAGCAACCGACATGAAGGCATTGGCGGACGCAATAACGCAAGCGGGGCGATGGCTGGCGATACCCGGAAGCAACCCGTCGGCGGCAGATTTGGCAATTGTCGCAGCGAATAAAGACATGGCGAATTTCCGTTGCGATTGGGTTAAATTCTCGACGCCGCTGATCACACGCGGAACCGAAACAGGAACGACCAATTGGGTTGAAATAATCCACCTTTCCGCGTTTGTCAGCCATGCAAGCGCGGCACTACCAAACTGATTTTATGACCGAACAACCGTCATCCACTCCGCAACCGGTTCCGGCTACCACCACAAAGGCGCAGCCGGTATTGCCATCCAATGCGCCACAGTTCGCAAAGCAAAAGCATCCGCTGCGATTCTCCATTTCGGGGAAGCAGCACATGATCAGCCCGCTGAAGGGGCTGATTTCCGCCATTCCTGAAATCCCCGACGAATACAAGGCATTGCTCCATTCGGAACTGGACAACATTAAAACGAACGCCGCACAAGTGGACTTGCACGTTGTTGACCATGCAGACGGCGGGATTTCGATTCAGGCTCATATCAAGCCAATCCAGCTTGGTTGACGGGTTGACTTTGAAACTTTTACGACCGGCAACACGATTATGAAACGCTTTTTACTCATTTTGATTCTGGCGGTGTTTTCGCCCTGCATTCAGGCGTGGGCGGCACCGGTGCTTATCATCGGAACGCTGGCGACAGTGAACAACACGACCGCCTACAGTTCCACGAACGCCTGTTTTGCCTACAATCCGACATTGCAGCAATTCACCGTTACGCACGGCGCGTTGACGGCAACGAATGCGATGGTGTTGAACATTCAGTCCACGCTCGATCAGGTCAACTATGTGACAATTTACACATGGTATCCGTCCACAACGAACGCCGCGACCGAATACATCTACGCCGGACAGATTCCGGTGACGAATTACTTCCGCGTCCAATGCGTTACAACCAACAGCGTTCAAGTCGGCGGCAGTTACGGCCAATAATCCAAACAAAATTATGCCAGATCAAAATGAACAGCTTGCGGAGTTAATCAAGAAATTCCGCGCCCTGAAAACGCATGAGGAAAAGTGCGCGTTTCTGCATCAGCCAGAAAACTATCCGATTCTTGGCACGATTTACAACTCGATCCACTTTCCGAAGCCCGCAGAAAAACCCACAACCGAATAATTTATGCCTGGCCCATCACCCCTCAACATTACGGAACAGCAAGTAGGCGCAATAGCTTATTTGTATGGCATCACCAATTCCGGCACGGCGGTTATGATTGCCGGACTGGACTCGTTTGAATTTGATTCCGACGAACTGACAGTTCAATGGGATGAAAAAGCCAACAAGGACACGACCGGCAACATCCAGAATTTCACAAAGACGAATTTCCGGTATGAACGGTCGCTGAAAATCTTTCCTAGCGGCGCAACGCGCGCGGCGGCGGCTGTGGTTGCCGGAGAAGCCATCACGCTTACGTCGGCGGTCATCGCCAATTATAAGGTGGCGTCGTTCAACGGAACTTGGCGCGTGAAATCCGGCACGAAGATCAATTTGAAGATGGACGACAACGCTTCGATTGATTTCAACATGGAGCGTTATCTTGATGCTGGACAGAATGCGGCACTGACGGGCGCGGCGATTGTCGGTTAATCGCGGTTTTACAATTTAATACGGCGGCAGCGGAGTTAATCCGGTGCCGCCATCTTTTTTACAATGCACGACAACGAATTTTCGACATCATTTCAACCACCAACGACAAAGGTTTTTGGCGTCGTGATGGAAGCGTATGCCATCGGGCATGAGTTGGCGTTAATCCGGCAAGGAAACCCGATGGCAACCTACACTGAGGCGTCGTTTGCAGAACTGTCCACCGACGCGAAGAAACTTGCGTTGGCGATGGCGGTTGAAATCTGCGGCAGGGGATTCGGATTTTTCAAGAAGTGGAAATTTGTCATCTCGGAGTTTCGATCCAAACCGGAAGAACTGGCGGCGCAGATAAAAACCTTCCGCGAGTATCGCGCCGCCGGCAGCCAAGACTTGCCGCTGACGAAGATGCCAAAGCAACACGGCATTCCGTTTCGCTATTACGGCGCTCCGGGATTGGCGAGCCTCATCAATTACGTCACCGCGCAACACTCATTGCTGATAAAGTCACACTTCAAAGGCTCGCCCCTGAACTTCCCGCTTGGATTGGCTCAAATCCTTTACACGACGCATTTGGAAACCACCGGGGCGGTGTGGGTGAAGAATCATCAGGAAATGGAGCGCGAGAAACCGCGACCGGAAGGAATGCCGCCGATTGGCCAGAACGAAAGGGTCTTTGTAGGCGAAGAGGCGGAAAAAGCGTTTGCCGAGGCGGTGGCAAGCGCGAACAAAGGATCTAAATAATCATGGCATCGGCTGTCACAGTAATTTTCGGCGCAAACTCGACGCAGTTTCAAGCGGAACTTGCGCGGATGCAGGCGATGACGATTTCAAGCAGTCGGCGCATGGGTGCTGCTGCGGCGGCAGGTCACATGGTTGGCACAACCGGCATCGTAAGGGAATCAGTTGTCATTGGCAGGGAGGCCGCGATGGGGCGCGGAATTGGGAGCATCCTCGCTTCAGTGGCGCTTTTGGGTCAGTATATTAACAGCGCAGCGCGGGCGTCTCAAGCGGGCGCAACGGCTTCACGTCTGATAGCAGATGCCTATGCTGACGAAGCGGTGAAAGCTAATTTTGCAGCAGCCGCTGCGTTAAAAAAAGCGGAAGCATCTGCTGTCGCAGCAGAAATGGATGGATTTGAAGATGAAGCGAGTATAGCGGCGGCAGATGCCAATGCGCTTGAAGCCCAAACAGCAAATGCTGCGGCGGCGGCGTTGACAAGAAAAGCGGAAGCTGCCGCAGCAGATGCTGCCGCACAGGAGGCAAACGCGGCAGCCACCGCAACGGCTTCTGGTTCAGCAATGGCATCCTTTGCAGCAATGGCGTTACCAGTTGTTATTTTGATGGCGATTGTAGCGGAGGCGATTGTGATTTTTAGAGAACTCAAAGAAGTTTTCGGACAATCCGCTGAAGCAGAAAAGGAGGCGAAGGATTATGCGCGCGAACATACACTGACAATGTGGGAGGAAGTCGCGGCGATGGACAAACTAAAAGAGGCGTCATTAAAAACTACTGAAGCCATCCATAAGATGAATGAGGCCAAAGACCGTTCCGTGGAACTTGCCAGAGAAGCCATCGAAGCATCCAAGTCCGAATCCGAAGCGCAATCAAAACTTTATGATGCCAACGTCAAAGGTAAGTTGCTGGACATAGAAATCGCAGAAAAAAAGGGATTGATTACCAGCAAGCAGGCCACCGAGCAAAAATCAGCCATTGAATCTCAAGCAGTGACAGACAAGGCGGCTGCAAAACAGGCGGAATTGGACAAAGAAGCCGAGATTGCCAGTGATGCCTCCGCGAAAGCTGAACATGACAAGCTGGTGGCTCAAGCGGAGGCGGCAAGAGCGGGCGACAAAATCAATAATTCGCCGGAAGGACAAAAGCGGGTTTTGATGCAGACTTTGGCGGAAAAGGCTTTAGCAGCAGACAAATCGGCGGCGTCCGCAGCACAGAAAAAAGCGGATGATCACACTACTTTTGCGGCTAATAACTCTCCCTATGGCCGCAAGGTTGCTGCTGAAAGGGCTTTATTGCAAATAAAGGCAGATTCACTTGCCGCCGCCGCCGCATCATCGCAAATCAGGGTTGATTCAATGAAGAGATTCTTGTCTCCTCAAGAAGCTGCGGCGGTGGATGCGTTGAAAATTGCGGGAGAAAAAACGAACGCCGCATCCGCCCTGAAAGAGTCAGCGTCAAAGGCTGCGACCGCTGCGACCACAAACGCGGCAAATTCACCAGCTCAAGTTGCCGCAGAACTAATGAACATCACAAAGAAAAATCAACTGGACTTGCTTCCAGGCGGAGACGCCAAAGGTTACTCCCTTAACAGCCAGCAGAAGATTGGCGCATACGCTGCGACGGCTCCGATTTTATTGCAGCAGTTGAACGAACTGCGCGGGATAAAGGCGAACACCACCCCACACAATCCGCCGTCGAACCATCCGCCCGGAGAGCGCAAGCCGCAACTTGGAACCAGCCCACATTCAGGCACGACTGCCGGCGGCGGACACTGGAGCGGAGGCGTTGGTGCTGGAGGATAATTTATGGCAGGATACTTACAATCAGTTGGATTTGAAGGGCTGAATTTCGGCCCGCTGAAAATTGACTATGGCCCGAAGGGGACAACGACGCATTTCACCGCGTCATGTCCGCACATTCAGTCTTTAATCAATTACTACGACTATATCATCCAGTTTGGCGCGTCAGGAACCTTTCTCGGATGCGACAACGGGATTGACGGCGTAACAGGTGCGGAAGTAAAAAGCCTTGAAGTGTCAATTCCGGGACTGCCGGGCAATCTCACAAATCTATTGGTTGAGTTATACTTTGATTCGTGGGAACTGCTGACCAACGAAAACACCGATTCGATTTTCAATAATCCGCTCATTGTCGGGTCTCGCGGATGGATGAATGCCAATGATAAGGATGTTTTGAGCATTATGGCGACCGAACAGCAAAAAGTTACAGCCGCTTTAAGTTTGGCCGATACAAATGTCCCGGCCAACGCTCCGCACACAATGCCGACTGACGCCAGATCATTGCAGATAATTCTTGAAATCCTGAAAGGGCAGTCGGAATTCGGTCGTCCTTCAAAAGTATTGCGGCATACAAGCTATTGCAGTCCCGGCGCACTCTACAATTCGAGCATCGCTTACGAGGAGTGTATTTACACCCCGCCGCAGTTGTTATCGGAAGTCGGAAGCGGATGGACTTACAACCTGCCGCCGCGCCTTTATTCCGAAATTTCCGCGCAACTAATCCAGTATGCGCCAGCAACCGAGGCATCGTATTACACGTTCGGCTGGAAAAAAACAATAGGGCGTGAATCTCAACTCGCAAACTTTATGATCGAGCGCGAAGTTGAGTATTGTTTGGGGCTTTGGAGCAATCTGCGCTACGCGCTTCGTTAATGAGAAGCTACAACCTACAAAAAGACGGAACCGGAAACGGCGCTGGAAGCGATTATATCAATCGCATCTTGAAACGCCTTGAGGAGTTGCAGTTTTACGATTCGCAGACAATCGGAGTCGAGCAAACCACGCGAGGGACTCGATTCAACTTAAAAGCGATTAAATCCGGCGATTCTTCCGGTTTTTCTTGGCAGCAACCAAATCTTGAACTCGACCCGACATTGGCAGTTCCGAAATGGACGTTCGTTTATATCTCGCCTTTGAATCCGATTGTGACGACTGGTATGCTGGACTTGGTGACTGGCGAACTGACTTCCGCGCAGCCGGGAACGTGGCAGGCGAAGGTGAACATTCCGGCGCAAGCGGTCAATCCGGCTGGCAAACCGGCGGGGACTTATTTCAACGTGCCGGCGGTTGTCACTCGAGCAGACCAAGCCGTGCCGACCGGGACGCCGTTGGAAGGCGACTTGGACTCGGCGATGCTCCTCTGGATTAAATGGCCGGAAACCAATAGCTGCCTGTGAACACACATACACCATATCGCGCACGCTACAACAATCAGGGCGACGTGTGCATCGAGGGCGACAACTTTTTTCAGCAATACAAGTCCAGCCTTAAATTCGACATCTACGCGCCGAACCTTGACCCGGTTCCGCAGCCGTGTGATTCAGGCCAGTCGCCAGTGCCGGGCGGATGCGGCACGCGCGGGACTGCTCTTGCAACCGACGCGGGATACAACTGGTCGTCGGCGTTCTGTCCTGGACTCGGATTGCCCGGTGAGTATTGGCAGTCAGAATCATCCGGTTTTGTGGCGGGCGGCTACGGCGTGACGACGGATATGCTCGCCCTTCAAAACACCGCGTTCACGAAGGGCGCGAAAGTGGATTTGGGCGAGTGTCACAACTACGCTTTCAAAATTTACGGCGCGACAAAATTCTGGCATGGAAATCCTGGCTACATCAGAATCAGCGAGTATGCGCTGACGAATTCAGGCAAGGTGACGGGCGTCGCGTTCACGGCGGGGCTGTTGAGTGCTGGCGCGGGGTTCGGCGCGCTAACTTACGCGGCCATTGACCCGTCCCCGTCACAGGTGAAATATCTCCGAGAAAAATGGGACATATCGCCTTGTAATTTTTCAAACAAAGACGACTCCGGCTCGATAGTGGATTCCGAGTCGAGTTCTCTGACGGCGCAAGCCGATGTAAATCCGACCAGCGGAGAAATAACGTTAACTGGAATAGCGTTTACTGATGAAGGATTCTTTAGTGTCGACTTTGGGGGACCACTGCCGTCGCCGATTTTGTCAACGCCTGGTGGGGGTGGTGGGGGTGGATTGGCTGCGGTGTGGAACGGAATGACCGGAAACATTTTGGGATTTTGTGCCAGCGCAAACTTTAATTCAATGGCCGGATTCTTCGCTTCATTTGAGCATCTTTCCTATGCTAAGAATTATCCGACCGCGAGCGTTCTAAACCCGTCAGCCGGAGTCTATGAGCTTCACTACCCGATGGGGGGGGCAGACACGGTGATGGAAACAGTGACACTGGACTTTAGTGCCGGAACGTTTTCGAGGGTGGTCAATTATGATGGTATTCAATTTAGCCAAGCTTGCACAGCAACGGACACCAGCATAATCTTCGATGTATTAACATCTGCTTTCACAAGCGATGAGCGTTACCCGCTCGCAATAGCTAGCAACACGTTTCACTTCGAGAAAACGCTTTCCGTTCCTTACAACTTTTCAGGCACCGGCAGCTTGGAGTCCGACCTTGTTAGCCTGAATTCGCTTTGGAGTTTGAACGGCCCGGAGAAATGGCGCACGGATTCATTTGGCGGCCTCATGCCCCTTGTCTGCCGTCGAGAAGTTCAAGCCGATGTCAACCCATCGCCGGTAATGCTGGCGGCTTTGCAGACGCTCCCGCAGTATTCGTCTTGGCCTGATGGCCAGCCATATTCATACAGCGACACGGAATTACTTGTGCCGGACATGGCGAATCCCATTTCGGACTTTCTTGGTCGTGCCCCGTTCACGACGAATTACACCGAAACTCCGGTTCCAGGCTGGACGGTTATACCTGTTGGTCAGTGGTCTCCGACTTACGGCACAACAGGCTGGTTCGATCCGGCGGTTTACGCATGGGTCTATCCGACAGGAACGGTCAATGGCTGGGCTGGCGTGCCGAACGCGGCGGCAACTGGATTGCAAAAGCTGATGGACGGCGCAATTATTGGCGGGCCAAATCCAAGCAGTGCAGGCGCGTATGGCTGGTTTGATTTCTACTACCGCGACCGGCATTTCTGTCAACAAGTTGACGGGGTTGGAGGCTCGGTGGACGTCTACGACTATTACAATTACGGCTTTGGCGGAAATCTGGCGGAGGTTTCTGTTTCGCTTCCCGGCCCGAATGGGTCTTCCTCCGGCCCGGCGATTTCCGGCCCGACATTTGACGCGCTGCTCCCATCCAATGCGACACACTGGACAGGTAATTTGATTGCGATGGACGTTCCTCTGGGCGCAATCATTGACTGCGGCTGCCCGAGTGGGGCGAACGGAACGGTGCGAGGAGCGAACGGCGCGGTGACGATGGTCAAATATGCTCGGGTGCGGCTGCCCGTGCCGAGTTACAATTTCGCCCGGCCTTGTGGCGGCGACCGGACGCTCATTGACGAGGGGAGCGCGCAATGCTTCACGGCAGGGCTGATATTGAACGCTCCGCTGCCGGACGGCGGAACATTCCCGGTGCTTTCAACGCAGCAGGTTTTGCTTTGGGGAACTGGGAGCGATGGAATTTACACCGGATGCACACAAGCGACAGTGGCTGGCGTTACAACTTTGACCATCGCCGGAGCAACGAAGATCGCCGACCTTCCGACCGATTACTACCACCCGTTTTGCGGGCTTGACGGCGGCACCAGCGCGAATCACTTCGCGGCTGGTTTCGCCGGCATCGTGCGGTTCTCCGGGTTGAACGGCAGCAAGGCGGCGGCGGCATTGTGCGGACGGCAGCAGTTCACCATGCAGGCGATTGGTCTCCCGGCCAGCGGAACCACGCAGATTACTTTTCTGGCGGCGCAAACGAATTTGCGAACAGCGGACACTTTAGATTTTGCGCAAGCCGACATGACCGCGCTCGTAACTCCGCAAACCAACATTGCCGTGACGCGATTGACCGGCGGCAGCTATGCCACTGACAAGGATTTCTCAATTCCAGTCCCTTTCAATTCGATGACTGGGGCAATCTGGGCGACGAGCAGCGGCGCGACTGTTCCCGCTTGGTATTGGAATGATGATTCCCAGAAGATGCAGGGGCGTTACGGCGGCTGGACGAATGACAACCGGAATCTCACGGGCGGAAATCCGACGGTCGTGTTTGACGGCGGCAGTCCGTGCGGTGAGGAATTTTCACCATGCTGCCCGCAAGTAATCGCATTTACGCCGAACAACGACACGGACGCCGGTTGGGTAAAAGAATGGTTCGGCAGCGTTACCGCCGACAACGTGTTTGGCTCGCGCGCAACTTTGGGCGCCGAATGGGAAATGACCGACCCGATGTCTCAAGGCTGGCTCCGGCCAATACCAACCAATGTTGCCGACAGCGAAGGTGACACACATACCACGACAGCTTTCGTCTTTTTGGAGGATGACGGAACGAGCCAGCCGGACAGATTGGATTCAAGCTCTGACGAATCTGGCAACACGACAAATGTCTGGACACTTTACTTTCAACCGCATTCTCGCGTCGAGGCATTGTTTGCCGTGCCGGACGGTTCCGGCGGCAACGGCACGGGCATGACGCGCACCGAACCGGCTCCGGCACTGCCTGTGGACTCTCTGGGGCAAGCTGTCGTTTGGCCAGTCATGCAGCAACCCGCCAGTCCCGGCGACTGGACTACCAGAGACGCGGCAACCGGTTACGAACTCGTCCTCGATCCCGGCCAGCGTTACGCGAATGAGCTTGCCGCCGGCAGCACGGCGAGGTTTGCAAGGTGGTATCTGGCACTCACGCTTGGAGGCGGCTGGTGAGTTGCGGCTGTCCAAGCGCGGGCAACGCGATTCGCGGCGCAGCGGCCATTGCCAAGACCGTCGCTGGCATCGGGCTGGCTCCAAGCGCAGTCATCGCGGCGCGGCGGGCGAAGTGCAAGCCTTGCGAATGGAACGGACTGAATCTCGTCCTCGGCGAGTTTATTTGCCAGCACCCAGACTGTCTGCCGTGCAAACAACGGGACAGCGGAGGTTTGGTTCACGCGACGGCGCGAGCGGATTTTGCTTGCCCGGATGAGCCGCCGGGATGGTGATTTTTGGTCGCTTCCCGCCAGCCATTTCCGCGCGTATCCGCTTCCACCACATTTCCGCCAGAAAACAGCCTTATTTACGCTCAAACTGGCAAACTTAATTATATTCATAGCCTAATCAGAAAACTCTGATTTCCCTTTAATTCGTCAAGTTGACCATTTATTTGATTAGGTGAAAACTAATCAAATAGCTGTTGACATAAGCGTATTTTTAGGATAATTTCAGACCCGAAATGGCAATCGTTCAATCACCATCCAACCGCGAAGCGGAACTGACA
>QGNH01000926.1_pt1 | contig 14709 bp, 10 predicted proteins | sample 1735481 | NCBI WGS metagenome assembly QGNH01 (sample SAMN09239004, study PRJNA386568) | Viral metagenome, whole genome shotgun sequencing project. | reverse complement strand
ATCCCTTGTACATCCCTTGTACACGTATGGGGGCTTCGGCGGCTTTACGGTGTCTCCACCGAGCCGCGACCTTGATTTGACAGCGCCGGAGTGGCCCTTGTTCAGAGGAAATCGACGCGCATAGCAAGATATGGCTAGTTATGGGCAAGAAAGGGAGAGTCCCAAGCGTGGTTTTCGTATAGCAGAAAAACAGCTAGGATCGCTCGGCGATTGCCTGGTGTGATTGGCAACTTCCCTGGCGAAGGCTTTGGAAGCGTTTTCTTACCAGCATCGGCAATTAGTTCGGGTTAGATCCGCAACACGGAATGGGTCCGCGATATTCACTATGGCGCGCGTCAGCACAAACCAAACGAAACGGAGGAATCAGATGAAGACGTTTATTAGCATACTTAACATCCTGGGTCCTCAACGGCATGGATCCTTTCGCAGCCGTGGCAGCGGCATCTTGAAGGGCGTGCTCTGCATGCTTTTCGCGACGGGGGCAACTATCTGCCTTGCCGATTCCGCCGACGTGACGGAAAACCTCAGCTATTATCCGCCCAACACGACGATGTATGCCGGCCAAGGATTTACAGTTTACGCTGACGCAGACCAGGATGGAACCTGGGACACGATGGTCTGTTTGATGACGGTTCATGGCAACGCAGGGAATTACTCCTCCGCTTACGAGCACTGCGGAACATGGAGCTACATCTTCAGTCCTGGCGGCTACCCGCAGCCGTCCGGTCAATACGTGATCCGGTTTGTGGACATGCTGGCGCCCGGCTTCGTTGCGGCCAATCAATCCACCTAGGTGTATAAGAGCGTGCCCGGCGTCCGGCTCTGGACCGACAATGAATGGGTCGCCTGTGGGACAAACAGCACCGGGTCGCCGTATTTTCAGGTCAGCGCCTATAGCGAGCTCAATCAAGGCGGAACGGTCGTTTATTCCCAGACCTATACGTATGGCTCCCGCACCGATGAAATCAGGAGTGCCAGCGGGCTGAAGGAGGTCTTTATCCATTCGGACTCTTGTGAGAATACCTTGGACTGCCTCAACGTGCTTTCGACGACCCGGCCGCCCAATGATCTGTGGTCCGGGGCCACCCATTTGACCAGCGGGGTAACTTCCTCGATGAGCACCACCAACGCCACTTCGACGGGCGACCCGGTCTCCACCTGTGGCTACGAAGTTTCCAATACGGTGTGGTTCGCGTTTACCCCGGCTACGAGCCGGGCGGTGGCGGTCAACACTTGTGGCAGTGACTTCGACACCGTCCTCCAGGCCTACGTGAATATTGGCGGCACTCTGACGCCGGTGGCGGGCGGCTGCGACGACGACAGCAACGTGTGCCCGGGCAACCGGCAGTCCTGTTTGGCCTTCGCGGCCACTGCCGGAACCACCTATTACCTAATGGCGGGCGGCTACAACGGGGCGAGCGGCAACCTCAGCATCACGGCCAGCGATGTGCCCGCCGCCATCACCCAGCAACCGGTCGGCGGCACTGTTAATGCGGGTGAGTCTATTGCCTTCAGCGTGACAGCCACGGGCCCGGGCCTTGCTTACCTATGGCAGCTTGGCGGAACCAGTCTCTCAGGCGCCACCGCTAACGGCAGCACCTTGACGTTAACCAACCTCAATCCCGATAATGCGGGGGACTACCGGGTAATCGTGACTAATGTTTATGGCGCGGTCACCAGTGCGGTGGCCACCCTGGTCGTGCAACCGGCGCTGGATCTCGCGCTGGATACCACGGGCCTGACCTGGACCACCGGCGGCGGTTATGGCGGCTACGGTTGGTTCCGCCAAACCGATGCCTCCCATGATGGCGCGGATTCCGCGGAATGTGAATCCCCGGAGCTCATCTCCCCTTACAGCACTGCCTGGATGCAGACGAGTGTGACCGGACCAGGTACGCTCACCTTTTACTGGAAATTCTTTGTACCCCTCCATTACCCACGGATTACGGACTACCTTGGATTCTTCATGGACGGGGTCTATCAAGCCGGAGTCGGCTCTCCCTTTGTTGCGTGGTCTTATCAAACCATCTATGTCGGCGCCGGCAGCCACACTTTGAACTGGTGGTATGCCCGGTCTGGCAGCACACACGGCGGCGGGCCAGGCTATGTGGATCAGGTGGGTTTTGCCGCCGGAACCACGGCGGCGCTCATCTCCAATCAACCGGACCCGCAAACCGCTTTGGCCGGAACCACTGCGACCTTTTCGGTTCAGGCCGGGGGCACCCCGCCCTTGCGATACCAATGGCGATGCTACGGGACCAACCTTGTCGGCGCAACCGACACTTCGCTGACGCTGACCAATGTGATGCCGGTCCAGGCTGGAAACTACAGCGTGGTGATAACCAATGACTACGGATCCGCCGTGACCAGTTCCATTGCGGCGCTGACCGTGACAACTATCCCACTGGCCGAAGCGCTCGACTATAACAATCCCGGCTGGAGCACCTACGGCAACGGCTTTTGGTTCGGCCAGGTGGGGCAGACCCACGACGGAGTGGACGCCGCGCGTAGTGGCGCGATCACGAATTACCAGCAGTCCGCGCTCAGCCTCAACCTCGTCGGGCCGGGGACGTTGAGCTTCTGGTGGAAGGTTTCGTCGGAAACCAACTATGATTATTTCAAGGTCTACACCAATAACACGTTGCAAAAGGCCATTTCCGGAGAGGTGGATTGGCAGCAGCAGACGGTGAGCCTTCCGGCGGGCATGAATACCGTGGTGTGGAGCTATGCGAAGGATATCAGCATAAGCCTGGGACAGGACGCAGCCTGGCTGGACCAGGTCAGCTATGATGGCCCGCCCTACCTGGCCATCAGCCCGCTGACCGCCCAGCAAATCATGTTGTTCTGGCCGACCTCCGCCACCGGGTTCGCGCTCCAGTGCGCTACCAACCTTGTTCATCCTGCTCCCTGGCAGTGGGCAACTAACGTGCCTGCCGTCGTGGATGACAATTGGGTGGTAACCAACAACGCTTCCTCCCACCAGTTCTACCGGTTGAAAAGGTAGGCCCGCCGGCATCCAGCGGCCGCGGCGCGTGCGCGCGCTACGGCCGCAATGCAATCCAGCAAATACGACTGTTCCTCGGCTCCCCGGAAACCGGCAAGACCTTCCTCCTGGCAACCTTGCACGGCGTGGACACTTGTGCTAATAGTGTGATTATTAATCATTAATGCTGACGCGTGCCTATGAGAGCCCTGTGCGTCCTATTGAGCGTGCTGGCAACGGCAAACTGCGTGGAGGCCCAGACGCCCACGCTTACGATGTCTTTGCTGGCGCCCAATATTGCGCAAGTGTCATGGCCCAGCAATTACAGCACCTGGCAATTGACCACCTCAACCAACTTGACGTCGCCGGCCAACTGGCAGCCGGTATCGTCGGCGCCCTTCCCGTTCGGCAACTCTATGGTTGTGTTTATACTCATCACCAACAACGCTATCTTCTTCCGGCTGCAACAAGGCAACGGGGGAGGAGGGTGCGTGTTTCATGCAACGCCTTCCACGATTGCTCCCGGCGGCAGCAGCACGCTGAACTGGTGTCCCATTGCCGGCACGACCTTTCAGATCCTTCCGGGAATCGGGACGGTCACGGGCAGCAACATTGTGGTCTCGCCGACTACCACGACAGTCTTCACGCTCGTTGCAAGCAATGCGACTGGCGTTACTTCGAGTTCTGCAACCGTCACCGTCGCTGCCGCCTGCCAGTTCGGCAATGCCGTCGGCTGGAATTGCACGTTCAGTTTCTCCTACACAGCGAATCCTTCGTCTTCGAGTTACGAGTTCAGCATCAACCAGCAAGCGAACCTGACTTTCCATCTATCGCTGGACGCGCTAAACAATAACATTGCAGTCTTCAAGGGGAATATGGGCGGCAACGCACAAATCAATGATTCCGAGATCGTCGTAGGAAGCCCGCCGCCAAACACCGTTACGGGTTCAGGCACGCCGCTCTCCGGCCAGCCATTCAATTTGACGATCAACTGCACGGCCGGCACCTACACCTTCGACGCGCAGCCAGTGATCAGCGCAAGCTGGAACGGGACTGTTATGGATACCCGGGTCGGCAGCGTATATGTCAATGATCGCGCTCTGCCGCTTACCTATGGCCCGATCTCAAGCAGCGAGTCCCTGCCCGCTCGTGGTCCATACTGGAACGGCACGGGCGACTGGTATTTCCCCGGCGGGTTGGGGCCAAACATGTTTACCTCGGGGCTGGTCACGGACTATACGGCGGGAAACGCAAGCGTGAGCTGGAGTCTTACGCCATCGCCTTAAAACGCCCGGGAAAGCCTGCCCCTTGGCCCAGCAATGCGGCTCTGAAGCGGCCTAGGACACTAAGTATTTATCCGTAAGGCAAATTGCATAGTTTTGCGTGTTGCAGATCCAAGGGTTGGGCCGATGAGTATGATATGGTGACCCCAATCTCTGCCTGTCAAGCTGTCGCGACATCCGCAATGGCTATTCTTTTCGTGGCGAGCGCTTCCGTGCGTGCCGCCACGATCAACTGGACCAACGCAGCCAGCGGCGGCTGGAACACTGCCGCGAACTGGAATCCCAATGGCGTGCCGGGCGCGAATGATACGGTCATCATCACCAATGTTGGAGTCACCGTCTCCCTCAATATCGCTACGACCGTCGGCGCGATCATTCTCGGCACCAACGGTTCCGGCCCGGTCACCCTTTCGCTCAACAACCAGACGCTCGCGTTGAACGGGCCGTTGACGGTGAACCCCAGCGGCGCGTTCACCGTGGACAGCGGCACGCTGGTGGGCAACACAAATGCGGTGTTGCGCGGAACGATTGGTTGGTCCGCGGGTCTGTTGGAAGGGATTTGGACGCTGGCTTCTGGCAGTTCATTGAGCATCTTCACCGCGAACCTTCACGACATGCCGAATGGCACTTTTACCAACAACGGCACGGTGACGTGGAGCAATGGGACGATTCGCGTCGGCGGTTCCGGCACGTCCATTTACAATTACGGCTTGTGGGATGCGCAGAGCGACCAGTATCTTGACCACCTCCGGCTATGGCGGCGGTGCGGTGTTCAACAATTATGGCACCTTCCGCAAATCGGGCGGGGCCAGCGAGTTTACCAACGCCACGATAATTCAGACCGTGGTGTTCAACCAACTCGCCGGCGTGGTTGACGTGCAGAACGGCACCAACGGTTTGGAACTGTCGTTTCAGGGCGGCGGCGACTTTACCGGCGGTTACATCTCCACCAACGTCAACGGGCTGACGGTTCTCAGCGCTGGCAGTTTCACCGTCAACGGCACGGTGACGGGCACCAACACCTGGCAAAACGTTGGCAACCTGGTCGGCACGAACGTCATCAAAGGCGCTTTGACCTGGGTAGCCGGCTTGTGGAATGGCGCCGTCGTCACCATCAGCAACAACAGCATCGTCACGGTGGCCGGCGGCGCCGGGCTCAATGACATGAACGCCGCTGTGGTGACGAGTTATGGAACGCTGGCTTGGGCGAGCGGGACGCTTCGTGGCGGCAGCGGCGCAGTTGTTTACAATTACGGCTTGTGGAATGCGCAAAGCGACCAGCAATTTAACAGTGCCTATGGTGGCGCCACTGTATTCAACAACTTAGGCACCTTCCGGAAATCGGGAGGGGTGAACCCCGCCATCAATACCCTCTTTGCCGGTGGGGTTTTGTTCAACCAGTCCAGCGGCGTATTAGACGTGCTCACCGGGAATGTGGTGTTGCAAGGCAGCGGCAACTTCACCGGCGGCTACATCACCACCAACAGCACGGGGACGACGTATTTGTCCCTGGGCAGTTTCAACATCAATGGCACGGCGACTGGCAGCAATGTGGTGGAGAACGCCGGCAACCTGGTTGGCACGAACGTCATCAAAGGCGTATTGACTTGGGTGGCGGGCTTGTGGAACGGCGCCGTCGTCACCATCAGCAACAACAGCGTCGTCACGGTGGCCGGCGGCGGCGGGCTCAATGACATGAACGCCGCTGCGGTGACGAATTATGGAACGCTGGCGTGGTCGAGCGGCACGATTCGCGGCGGCAACGGCACGACCATTTATAATTACGGCTTGTGGGCTGCGCAGAGCGACCAGACTTTCAATGATGGTTATGGCGGCGCCACTGTCTTCAATAACATAGGCACCGTCCGCAAATCGGCAGGGGCCGGCAATACCAGCTTTGCGAGCGGAGTTCTATTCAACCAGACCAGCGGCCTGTTGAGTGCGCTGACGGGCAACATCCTCCTGCAAGGCAGCGGCAATTTCAGCGGCGGCTCCGTCACCGGCAGCGGCACAGGAACAACGTATCTGAACACGGGCAATTTCAACATCGTCGGCACCGCCACCAGCGGCAACGTGGTGGAGAACGCCGGCAACCTGGTCGGCAACAACGTCATCAACGGCACTCTGACCTGGGTGGCCGGCAATTGGAACAGTGCGACAGTCACCATCAGCAACAACAGCATCGTCACGGTGGCCGGCGGCGTCGGGGTCAATGACATGAACGCCGCTGCGGTGACGAATAATGGAACCGTGGCGTGGGCGAGCGGCCAGATCCGGGGCGGCAACAACACAACCATTTACAATTACGGCTTGTGGGACGCGCAGAGCGACCAATCTTTGAATGATGCCTTTGGCGGCAGCTCTTTCTTCAATAACATTGGCACCTTCCGTAAGGAATTCACCAGCGGCACGACCGCAATTGCCAGCGGTGTGACGTTTAACAACACCGGCAAGATGGACGCGCAAGACGGCAACATCGCTTTGCAAGGCACTTATACTCTGGCCAACGGCACGAAGATGAGCTTTGGTCTGAACGGGCCGGCCAGCAACGGCCAGATTTCGCTGTCCGGCGCAGCGTCCTTTGCCGGCAGCCTCAGCGCTAATTTCAACGACATCTTCTTCTGGCCGGTCGTGGGCAGTTCCTTCACCTTGTTGAGTTATACCTCCAAAACGGGTCTTCTGTTCACCAACACCGTCCTCCCGGCGTTCATCACCTGGCAAACAAATTACAATCCCACCACCTTCACACTGTCTGTGGTGGCGCGCTCCACTAACCCAGCGCCAGGCACCCTTTACTTTTCAGAGCCGACTCCCACCAACCTTCTTCTCAGATGGCCCGGCGACCACACGGGCTGGAGGATTCAAGCCCAGACGAATCCGCCGACGGTGGGTATCACCACAAACTGGGCTATCCTCCCGGGGGCTTCATTGACCAACCAATTCGTCATGCCTTTTGACAGGACCAACGGCTCGGTCTTCTTCCGGATGATATATCCGTAGCTTCGGCGGCCCTTTGGGAATTGGGAAAACCGGCAGCTTAGGTTTGCTTGCCAAATGAATTGCTGCTAATATACAGCATAATCGGCGGCGCGGTTGCCGCCAGCCAATACAGCAAAGAGAAAGGTAAGCGAATATGCATGTTTCAGTTCATCATATAATCACGGACCCACAGAAATGGGAGCAAGTCACCAAGAACATGATGGCGGCGGTCGAACAAGGCCGGCTGCCCCAAGGGTTGAAAGCGCTGATGTATCTGCCCGGCGCCGACGGCCGCAAAGCGGACTGTCTTTGGGAAGCCCAGTCGTTGGACACGTTGAGGAACTTCCTGGACCGGGAGATCGGGACAGCCGCCAGGAACGAATACTTCCAAATCAACACTCAAGCCACGTTCGGGTTGCGTGGCCAGGAAGAATTGCGCAAGGCTGCCTAAGGCGAGTTCAACTCCGCCGAGTGAAGCCGTACGCTTCGCTGACGGGGTCGCCGAGCTCGCACTCCAGTCTCAAAGTTTCGGCGGCTAGCAGCCCGTTTAAGAACTAGCAGCCGAGGAAGCGAGGATAAACTGATGGCGGCGCTTCGAAACTACCAGCTCAGACGACGGCGGCCCAAAGCAGCCAACGCGAAGCCCCCAAGCCCCACCAATGCCAGGCTTGTCGGTTCCGGGACCACTGTGACATCATCGTACCAAAAGTTCTCGTAGCTCTTACTGTTGTTGCCTAAGCGCACCCAACGAAGGTCCACCGGTGACAAGCCTCCCAAGCCGCCATTAGCGCCCGCGCGGAACGAACTGCCTACCAACTGGTCGTCGATGAAAAACTCGACCTGCCCGCCACTGGCCAGGGAGTCAACCTGAAGAGACAACTTCGTCCAGCCGGCTTTGCGGCTAACGCCGGTGTCCAATATCCCCAGGCCATTGACATCATTATAACGGGTGCGAAATCCATACGTTACGCTTCCGCCAGGATAAAACGGGACGACACCGAGCTGAATATAGTCGCTAAACGAACCTGGCCCAGCGGCGTCACCATATAACGAAAGCATAGACGTTACGGGCTGCGAAGGATTCGTGCCGGGAACGTTAAAATCTTCGTAGAGATAGACGGTTGCGCGCAACGAGTCGCCTGTGGCGCCGAAATCGGCATAACCGTTCCAGGACGCTGGGTCACTGGCCCAAGCCCGAGCGGACAGTCCGCCGCCAGGCGTGATGTTATGCGCGGAGTCGGTCGTCAACAGATTCTGAGCCGGAAGGCCCGGCGGCCACGCTGTCCAGACGCTGCCGCGGACGCCGCTTTCGAAGGTATCAGAGAAATACACGCCGAAAGCACTGACGAAAGGCGCCAGCGCGATGGTGAGAGCCAATCGAACAGAGCGCTGCGTGGAAAAGCCCCCGATAGAGAGCAGGGATGTTGTTTTCATCTTCGTTTTGGTTTGCGCTACCTGTTTGACTTTTGCAAAGTGGCCACGGCCTGTCAACACTCTTTTCAAGCTTTTTCAGGCATGGCGCGGTGCGAGCAGGGACGGACCCAGATAACAATTTGCTTGTCCCGCGCTGGCCGTTACTGGTGTTGGCTTAGGACTTGGCGGATTCAGGTTGTGGCGAGGGGATGGGCTGGCGTCGGGGCGGGTTTTCGCCGCAGGTGAAACCCCTCCGGGGTCAGAAAGCTGGCTTCTGGACATTGATCGTTAGCCTGGCTTATATTGCGGGGTCCGGCGGAGGCTGGAAGCGCTCCCAGGAGTACCCGGCGAGTACCCCGTGACTCTCCCATGACTCTCCTCGGCCCCGATGATCGGTTTGGCTTATGCAACTGAGGGTGCAGTGCTGTGTCCAAATATGGGACAAGCCTCTGCTGTGCAAGCTGAACTCCCGTCATCACCTTGTGCCATGGATGCCAGCCGCAGCGTCAATAAATGGGCGGCGCAAATAGCCCAGTCCTTACCAGTATCAGTTGAATCCCTACAGCTACGGCGTGCCGGCGATGCGGAAGAAGCGCGCCCCGGGGCTGGCGGTGTTGGTAATCGTGCCTTCGTAAACACCCCCACCCCGCGCAGTGAGCACGACTGGGTCCGGCAACCACGGTCCACTCGGGTGCGGCGCTGACTGCAAGTCGAGGCGCGCGAACGCGGTGCCGACGCAGGTGCAACGGAGGTTGAAAACCCCTCCCGTCCGCCGCTCGAAAGCAGTGATGCGCAAGCTGGACAAGGGCGCGGCGCCCAACGGAATGCTGAGCGCGCCGGTATCGGGAGCCACATCGTCGAAGCCCGTGAACAGGACGTTGTTGGCAGAAGTGCCGGCCAGCACCTTCATTCGGCCGGAGGTGTTGGCGGCCAGATAGGGCGCCAGGAGGTATCGGGGCAGCGAGATGGCGACGTGTCCGGGGCTGCCGTAAGTCATCGTGCCCAGGCAATCGAAATCCGGTAAATCGCAGTAGCCGGTCCCCTGCCAGAGTTTCACTTTGCCCTCCAGCGGGTTGGGTTCGCCCACCTGATTGTCCGGAATGGCGAACAGCAGGATGACATCTACCCCCAACGGAACGCCGTTGGCGAACGGTTCGCCCGTCGCCGGGTTATCGTCCACATCGAGGACGACATGATAGAACGCCGTGTTGGCCATGTTCACACCGGCTAACTGGAGGTCGAATGTCAGCGTGTCGTTCGTGTGCAGGAAGACCTTGAAGGCAGTGATGTCCTCGCCATTCAGCGCGGTGCCGCCCCACGGGTCGCCCACAGGATCAGTCGTTTGCGCCACCAAATCCTCGTTGCCGGTCGGAAATGAAGGCAGGATGCCGCCCGTGGCGGCGTCAATCATGCCGCTATCGGGTATCCAATCCACCAAATCGTTCTCGGTGAACGGGATGGCTGGCCGGCAACTCACGCCCAGCAGGGTGGTGCGGGCGTCTGGTGTCAGCGGCAGGGGGCAAGGGTAAGCGGTGTTGTAACAAAATGATGCATCACCACAAATCGGGAAGGCGTTGTTGTTGAACAATGCCAGGGGAATCCGCACAAAGATCTGGTGAGCGTCGGTGCCGTAGGTGGGATTGGTGCCGACCACGAAGACGCTGCCATTGGGGAACATGAAATCTCCCAGCGCGACTTGCTTTCTATCCACCGTGAGGAACGGCGGATCATAGTGATGCTGCCAATACAACAGGAAGCCGGTGACATAGTCGGCGCCGAAGCCGCTCAGCGCGAGCTCGATACGGTAGTCAATGCCGAAGCGCGGGTGCCACCCGCGGCCAGTGGCGAAACCCGAGAGGAGGGAGCGATCCAGGTCCAGGTCCACGTTGATAATACCGTTGGCTTCGCCGAAAGCCCCTTCGAGGTTCTGCGCCAAGGTCAGCCGGATCTCTATGGCAGTGCTGGTGACCTCATACTGCAACCGGGTCAGATCCAATCCGCTGCTGTCGCCTGTAGCGTCAGAGACATCCACGGGCAGTGCCAGAGCTTGAGCGCAGACCCCTGTCACGAGCGCCGCAACCGCCGCCTGCCAACCACTGCTCCGCAATCGTATTTTCATGGCAATTAATTATGGCAGCCGAACTGATGACTAAAGACTCGAAGTTTTTGACTCGCTTATAGAAATTGGCGTTGTTGCCGCATCGCTCAAATGGCACGCTGCGCCGGTAAGCCGCTAGAGGCCCCGCAGCCTGAAAAATTGGGCTGCCGCAGTATTGGTGACAGTCGTGCAGATCAGGTTGCCATTGGTAAAGCAAGCGGCGTTTACGCAGGTCCATCCTTGTGTCAGTACTATGGAGGCTTGGAGTTCGCAGGAAAGGCCGCTGTTCGTCCAAGCCAATGACATCACCATTTCAGCTTCGTGGCACTTCGCCTCCACCACCATCAGGGCTGGCAGGGTGGCTGGGGGGGGTTGAATGATCCACAGAATGGCATGCAGTTTGCCCGAGGCGACCTCGGTTGCGGAACCAGCAGCGTAGGTAGTTCCTCCCTCCGCCCACATGCCATAGGCGCCGGAATCCCTGTAGGTGCTGCCCAGGCATGCCTTCAAATCCACAAACGAGGCGGCAGTGCCGGACCAAAGCGCGGCGCCGAGCTTGCCGCTGATGGAGGCCACACCCGCCTGCTGCGTTCCGAAGGCGGCGTAGGCGGTGGACGAACTTGCGCCTTCTGGATTTAAATCCACCACCGAGGCGGCAGTCCCGGCCCAGAGCGCCGCGTGGTAATTTCCCTTCAACACGTACCCCACCTGCTGTTCACCGGCGATGGCGTAAATGGTGGAAGCGCCACAACCAGCCGGGTTCAAATTCCTGAACGAACTGGCGGTGCCCGACCACAGAGCTGCGCAGTGCCCTCCGATCCAGACCTCGCCAGCCTGTTGCGTGCCCCCGATTGCCATGGCTTCGGAAAAAAGTGAACCGGAAGGATTCAGGTTTACGAACGAAGTGGCCGTCCCCGACCATAGTGCGGCATAAGCCTGGTTGCCTAGTTGCGCCCGACCGGCCTGCTGGTTACCGGCGACGGCATAAGCGACGGACCAAGCCGCAGTGAGAGGGTGCAGGTCCACGAACGAGCCGGCCGAACCCGTCCAAAGGGCAGCGTGGTCGCTGCCACCAATAGTTGCAGAGCCCGCCTGCTGCGAACCGCCCGAACCATTCACCATAGACCTGCTGGCCCCGGTCGGATTGAGATCGATAAACGAGGCTGCAGTGCCGGACCACAGCGCGGCATGGTAATCCCCGATGATCGCATAGCCCGATTGTTGGGTGCCGTCAGCCGCATAGGCTTCGGAAGCGCTCGCTCCAGCGGGATGCAAGTCCACATAGGAAATAGTGGCGGCTGATAGTGGAACGGTTAGTCCAAAGGCTAACACCGTAGCCGAGGTCTGTTTGAGGATAGCTGTTTTAGTCATGATTGTTCTCCTGCAAAACACTACTGGCCGAGTAGAGCGGAGGCGCGACCGGTTTAGACCAATGGCCTCCTGTGTGTCTGCCCTTTCGAGCATTGGGATTGATAGGGTTTTGGCTTCTTGCGCGTCCGCATGTACTTGGCGCTACGCGGACCGCTCCCCACCCGTAAGGCGTTGCCTTACTTCTAGCTCCCACTTCAGTCATCACTCTTAACGGGGGTCTGGCGCATCCAGCCTTGGTGGACGTGCAAAGCGACTCAAGTGCAGCCTCACGACACATCTAGCGCCGACTCTACAGGCTTCCTGGATGAGTTGGCAAGTAGGCAAAATCCCTGATTCTGTTGTAGGGTAAAAGACTACAAGGAGCGTGTGGCGGCGGCGTGGCTGGATTAGCGCTCAGAGGAAATTGCTTTCGTGTGCGTCCGACTGTATTGGGCGCCACAGGGCCTTACGAAGCCGGAGGTGCAGGGAATCGGTTTCATATGGGGTGAACACCCCATGTGACAATTCGGGCATCCTGAACGTTAGTCTTGCAACTTAATGAAAGCCAGACAGCTTGTGCCAGGATCCCTCGCTTCGATTCTGTCGGCACTCCACACTCCACCGAGAATGCCAACGTGCGCGAATACTGCGGCACTCTTGAAGGCTCAGCGACCCATACAAACTGTGAGGCCCCATCAGAACCCTAAGTAACATCTTCTGCCTGATCATTGCGGTAGTTGGCGCCTCGGTAGCGTCACGGGCTTCTGCGGAAGATGAGATCATTGTAAGCCGGACCGCCGCGGGGCAGCTCAAGGTCGAGGTTGGTTTCGATCAACCGCTCCCTCTGCCGCTGTCGATTTACCCGGGAATCACCGGCTACGCAACCGGCGATGTGGGATTCCACTCAACTGTCCTTAATGATCCGACCAATGACTCTTTCATACTGTCAACGTCAGCCGACTTTCGACTTATCCTTTTGGCCAAAGACCCGGGCATGGAGGTTTGGAATGACACCGGGTCCGGTTACATGGGGATCGGTGAGTCCTATTACATTGGTGTATCGCCATTTGATAATCATCCCATCTGGGATCTGGTGGGCGGCAGCCCGGGCATCGCGTATTCCCTCACCCTGCGGTTTCATGACTTGAGCGGCATTTATCCCGATAGCGCGCCTCTGATTTTGAGTTTCACACAGGCTATCACCCCGGTCGCTTTGGCCCTGCGGCAAGCCGCATCAAACGAGCTGACGTTGTCATGGCCCACCAATGCGTCAGGCTGGGCGCTTGAATCGACCGCAGCCGTCACTCCGGCGGCTTGGAACCCGGTCACCAACGGCGTCGGGATCGTGGGCACCAATTTCTCCCTGAGCCTGAACATGGCTGAGGCGCAACAATACTTCCGGCTGCGCAAGCCATAATGTGCATTAAACCGTCTCGTCCTCCTGCATTGAGGCCTTGTCGGCGACTGGCTCACCGCGGGCTGGAAAGTTGTTCGCGCGTTACTTGTTGTCTTCGAATTGATCATCCGCTGGAGGACGTGGCGGCTTCATTGCGCGTCCGTCGGCACTCGAGCCATCTATCAGTTATACATGGGAAAGATATTAGGAATTATTGACATTGGGCCACTGCCCCTGTAGAGTTTGCCAAACCGTTGAACAAGTGTATGAAACCAACCCTTCTATCCTTCGCCGCCTTGAGCCTGCTTTGTTCTGTCGCCGGGACCGCCTCGCTGAACGGGCAAGTCATCCTTAACCCCAACCAAATCAGTGGCACTGTCCGCTTCAGCAACGCGAACGCAGCCATCTTGAACCTGCTCAAGGCCCCTGGCAACGAGGGCATGAGCAACGTGGTGGTGCTGGCCAACAGCATTCCGCCCGCGCCGCCCATCGCGGCGTATTCGGATCCTTTGCCGGCCACCAACCGCACCGTCAACTCGTATCAATTGACCGTGGATTCAGCCAATCCCGGCATCGCTTACCTCGTCACGCCGTACGCCGTGATGGAAGGCGACCAATACATTTATTGGTTCAACCCCCAAGCCTCCGCGCCGGTGGTGATCGGCATTCCACCGCCGCCGCTGGATTTTACCGAATGTGTCGGCGTGGTCACGGTGCAGTTCGTCACTTCCGGTGGCGCGCCGGTGCCGGTGGACGGCGGAAAGATCCTGGCCTACTCATTGCCGGAATATAACAGCAGCGGCGCGCGCTCCGAGATCCCGGCCGGAAGCACGCAGCAACGCGTGTATTTGCGAGGCGGAGTGACTAATCATCTCGACATCACCGTCCATCGCGGGACCAATTTCTACACCGATCGGATTGAGACGTACCTGGGCACCAACGTGCTCGTCACTTGCGATCAGTTCGAGACCGTAAGCATGGTTATTCCCAGCGCAGGCACCCTGGCCACCATCGTCGGCAATGTGGACTTGCTGGGCGAGTTTGAATTGAGCGTCGCGAGCAACCCGCTTTACGATGTTCCCGACTACACAACCGTCATTGCGAACTTTGGCCCGTTCTCCAACCAGCGTTGGGGCGCGCTGCCCGGAGTGAACTTCACCACACCGTCCAGCGGCGCCTATACGCTGTCCAATGTGGTGCCGTCCAC
>QGNH01000040.1_pt1 | contig 14716 bp, 20 predicted proteins | sample 1735481 | NCBI WGS metagenome assembly QGNH01 (sample SAMN09239004, study PRJNA386568) | Viral metagenome, whole genome shotgun sequencing project. | reverse complement strand
CCTGCATATTACGGTGTATAAAGCCCGCAGGAACGCCCTGCCCGTAGTTGTTCACGACGGTCTCGGTGGCCGGGTCACCCCACACGAAAAGACCAACGGTAACGCCATTGATGCCAGCAACCCATCCACCCTGAGTGGACGGAACGCTATGGCGCGGATTGTAGGACGCAAAATCACCGGGAACGCCGACGGCCTGCGTAATGTTGATTGTATTAGGAAATGGCATCGATTTTCTCCTTAACGCACAAGGCGGTTAGAATGGGGGAAACGCTTGGCATAATCGCTTGAGGCAGCGGCATCCTGCGCCATACGGGGGGTAGCGGTTTTTGCGCCAGGAACCGGAAGCATCTGCACCATCGCCTTAAGCGAGGCCACTTCCTTAACGTCCTTGTGATCGACCTTGGCGTGATCCAGCGCCATGCGGTACACGGTCGCCGCATCATCCTGCGCCATCGCCAGTTCGCCGATATACGGGCGCACGATGCGCTCAGCTTCACGGGCCGCATTGAGGCGTGAGATGGTAGCAGCGGAAGCAGCAGCAACGCCGGAAGCGATCGCCGCATCCATGGCCTGCTTGGTCATGGGTGCGGTTTTATCGGCCTTCTCTTTGGCTTCACGCGCGGCTTTAGCTTCATCGGTTTCTTCGACATCGCCGACCATGCTTTTCTTCTGCATCATTGCGCAAAGTTTGGCGTGTTCTTCCGGCGACATCTTGGCCTTCATGGATTCCAGAAAGGCCTTCTCAGCATCGTCATCATCCATCGCGGGCTTGGCGGGGTCGTCATCCACCACGCTCGGGTCATCCGCATCCATCTTATCCAGCAGCGGCAGAACGTCATCCAACGTGGCATCCTGTGCCAGAAGGCCGGTGGTGGCGGTTTTGAGGCGCGCCAGAATAGCGGGTTTCTCGGCCTTGAAATTCTTGGCCGTCACGCCTGCAAGAATGGTATTAAAATCAAGTTTGGCGTCCATAGCCAGCATTTTAGGGGCAAGACAAACGGCGAGCGCGCCCTTTGCGACCGCCGCTTTACGCGAAAGGACTGCTTTCGACATATTGGATAACTCCTGAATAAAGATTTGTGGTTTTTGATCGCCGACAACAACATCTCTGCCAGCGCGACCATCTGGAACGAGAGATACGTGATTGAATTTAATATCACGCATAACGCCATCGCAAAAAACGCCGTCATACGTGCCGGGCGTCATGTCAGGCGTATAAAAATAACCGCCGCTGAGTTCGCATTGATCGCCAGAATTGATCTTATCGATACTTTTGCTAGACCAAACGGTAAGGCTGTTTTTTAGGAATGGAGCTTCAAATGAAGCATCCTTCCCCATCGCCCCGACAATTGCATCTTCTGGAAGTTGTTGCGGATTAACGGGGATATGCCGATTAAGCAGCGGAACACCGTTAAGCGTATCTGTGCTCTTTTTTAACTCATCGGGGTCGCGGTACATTTTATAGGTGCGGTTTGGATCAAGCCCAAGTTCCTGCCACCCAGGGATTTCTCTGCCCGCATAATCGTTAGCAGTAGCCTTTGAAATGTTCGATACCGCAACGTGCATAAAACCGCTTTTATCAATCGTGCGGTTCGCTGCTTTGTCTAGGGCGAGAACGTCGTGGGCCTGCCCAAATTCCCGACCTCGGATCGCATCTGCATTCGCAGCTAACTCTTCATGTCCGTGCATCCGCGCGTCACGGGCGGCAGCAAGCAATAAGTCACGGTCGTATTTCCATTCGCCGTCTTTGCGCGTTTTAACTGGGTATTTCCGCGCCGTTGGTTCAAGAAATACACTCTCTGGCATATCCTCGCGGGATTTCTTACCCCTGGCGGATTCATCGGCTTCCTGTTCGGTTAGTTTGCCGCTGGGGGCGTCGCCTACCATCAACATTAACGACCTCCAACCCTACACCGCACACCCGCTGCAATCACCCGCGCCACCGCATCCGTAAGCCTCTCAGCGCGTTCATCTGAGAGGCTGACACCACAACGCATCAGCACCCAGGTGACGCCCCGTACGGCCGCTAGGAGCGGCTTGGTCCATGGCGCGTAACGGAGTTCGACGGTCATGGAGAGGTCGGGCATGTGGCATTATCCGGTTGCAAGCGGCGTAAAAATGCAGCACTATTGCATCATGAAAAACATCAGACATTCAGTCACGCTCACCAAACATCAGGATGAAGCCTTAACCAAAGAGGCAGAAAAACTTGGGGTTTCGATGTCCCGCATGATCGGGAGGGTAATTGACGAATGGCTTGGAGGTGGCGTTAAAAACCAAGTCGTTTACAAATACGGGGACTGTGAAGTCCGCTATCCCACGACCTGTCTTGAAAGGAATTACGGCGAAGGTATGTATGATTCTGAATGCCGGACCAAGGAGGCAGGATAAATGAGGATATACCTTTGGCAGCCATTTAAAAGGCTCGGGCTTGGTTTTATTTTTCATGAAAAATGGATGGTGAGATTTGTATGGCATAAAGCCTCGCCTATAACGCCCGTGCAGGGCGGCTTCATTGCTGGGCCAGTTGAACTTAGGTTCTTTCTCGACACAAAAGAAGGATTAGAAAAGCGTATTGCGCGTTTCCATCAATTGGAGACCGGCAAATGACCGTCCGTTAATTATAGAAGCATTCACGGGACATTAGCTAAACCTTTCTCCCGTGACCCCTTCACAATAACCAAGTCTCCCGCTATTTCCGCATCCGGTAAATATCCAGCTTCCACCAAAGCCCGCGCTATCATATGCGCCCGTAGTCCGGCTTGTTCTGGAATCATGGCCCATACTTGTTCGACGCGAGTTAGGTGGCGGATGATAGGGTGGATTATGGACATTAGCTTAGCCCCTTCATAACCGCCGCCCCGTAACATCTACAATTTATAAGCTCGCCCGGCTGCACTTTGCGGCCTTCGGCGGAATCATACATGCCCTCAGAGACAATATACCGTTTCCTGTCCATGGCCTCATGAGTGGCCCGGTGGGTTTTTCCGGCTGAAGAATGATACCAAATCGCCTCTTCTATGCCGAGTTCTACATACCGAACTTTGGTCATTGACGCGGTGGCAAGATTATTTTGCGTGGTGCAAATCAGCGCGGCGCGCCGTTTCGTCACGCCAAATTTATCTTGCAATTCCTTCGACATAACACTCATCTGGCGACCGGCCTGCACGGAACGCTGCACGATGCCTTGAACATCGGTTAAGTGCTGTGCTGCGATTGACTTAATCAGCGCCACGTTTTGATTTACGGTCGCGGCAAATATATCATTCTGCGTCCGCGTAGGCGAAAACCGAACTGTCAGTCCAGCTTCACGTAATCTACCCTGCAACGCTATATCCGTGTGCCGAGATGCGCTCTGTGCAAACTTCTTAGCCAGTGCCGGAGCATCTTTGTTGAACCGGCGCTGCCACCGTGCCGCAAGGCGCTTCATGGCCGCATTAAGTTCAGATGCCGGGCTGGCATCTAATGCGAGGGCTTCTGGCGGGTTGGCGCGGTATTCCGCGCGAAGCCAATAGACCAAAGAGGCTTGCATTTCAGATACCAGAGTATCTAGTTCTTTCTGATAAGCGGCCGAAACGCCCGCATTCGCGCGCACCGGCTTCAGTACCTTCTCATTCTTATCCAGGCGCATCACACGCCCGAATTCGCTTCGGATTCACTACCCTCCGCACCTTGGGTTCCGATCTTAGATGACGCATCGGCTAGGTCAGGATGTTCATTATCTTCTGGCGGGGCAGGCGGTGGCGATGAAAGATCAAGTCCGGCATATTGGCTCTCGGGATCGGTCGCTACACGTTCACGGTCTTCCTCGCTGCTAATGACACCTTCCTGTATAAGGACCGCCGCAATGTCGGCTTTGATCTTCTGCACCGCAACATTACCTGCTTCGTCTAGCGTCCAGAGTGATACATATTCATGCGTAATTCCAGGATCAATCTCGCCGAATTCAGACAACTGAATGATGCTCAATATCCGCACAAAATTATCGGTGAAAAAATCTTCCTGCTCAGCATTAACATCATCATAAAATGAGCGGATTTCAGAATCGCTCGAAGCGTTTAACCCCGATGGCGTAATGCCCGTCATTTTAATCAATGGCAGTTTTGCAACAGCCGCTATATGTTCTTGGCTTTGCGCCTGTAACTTATCCAGCGTCCCAAGCGGAACAGACACGTTGCCAAATTCTTCTGTATCTTTGTTCAACAGAAACGTGCCGCGATTGTCACGGAACTTGTTGAACACCTCCACGCGAGCAATCGGATCACTAGTCGCGCCACTATCCGAATACACCGCTCCGGCCATCGGGGCCTGCAATGCCGCCGACATGTCGGTGCTAAGAACTGGTGTACTAAAATTCGTTACTAGATCAGAAACCGCGTCGCGGTCACGTATCCAAAAGTTAACGCATTCCTGCGCCATTTGGGTGCGGGAGAGTCCACCAAACATATATGCTGGTTTTAACATATCAGGCATTTCACGGCCAACGAATGTCAGCAACCGCGTCGCGCTGATTTCCTTGCCCATGACGTACCATGATTGCGGATTATAGAAATCATCGCGTAGCGGATCAGTAGAATTATACGATGCGGGGTACGTCCACATTGGTTCAACTACTTTGATCGCGCGGAGGCTTCCGATACCGATTTTCTCGGGCTTCAACAATAACGGCGTTTTCAGCTCATCTGGGTTATCCGTCGCGCCGGTGTCAATATAGATGTGCGCCCGGCCAAAGAATCCATCCAGCTCAGCCGCGCGGCGGAATGCGTCGCGGACCTTGAGCTTACTTAACGCCGCATTCAGTTGCTTGATCTTGGGGTTTTTACTCTCATCCCCCACAGCGGTTAGTTTGATGAACTTACGCGTCATTTCCTTTGCGAAAGTCTCAGAGATTAGACGGTACTCGGCACGCTGGCTAAGTTGTGCCAGTTCCGTGTAGCCGAGAAAATACATTCCCTGCCAATTGCCAAAGCCTTGCCCCCAGTTCGTGACAGCGAGAACATCACTATCCATCGCCATTTGCGCAGTCGGAACAACGCCCGGCATCGGCTTTGCTGGCTCAAACGGGTTACGCGGGGGCTTGGCGTCCTTTGGCGTTATCATCCCGGCCAGATTAGGATCGACGCGGGTACGGCGCTTGGGTGCGGGCGCGGGTTGTGGTGCGACGGGTTTGCGCCAGAAGGTGAGCCAGGCCATCAGATACGATTGATAAACGATTGTGAAATTACCATCGGTCCACGATTCATTCCAACTACGCTAAACGCGCGGCTCAAAGCATCAACCTGATCGTCATGCGTAGCACTCGGGAATCCCGCTAGTTCGTCCAAAAATGAGCGGTTCCACGGGGCTTGCACCACTGATAAATTCCCCACGTTACACTGCGCAACTACTGGAGCTGCGCGGGTTGTTTTGTCGCCCGTCTCAGGATTTGATTCAACACGAAAGCCCGTTAGCTTACGCGTGAGATAAAGAATTTGGGTCTTACCAGCTTGGCCGGGGTCTTGCGGCAGACTTATGCGGCATCCCTGGCCGTCTTGGCGTGCGGTGTTGACTATCGCGGCCTCAACTTCATCTGGTCCACCGCGAAGTCTCACAATATCCTGCACAACATACGCGCCTTCAGATGTGCGCTGAAGCTTAAGGCCAACAGTGTGATCAGGATCGCGTGTACCCACCTGTTTCGTAGCTGCTAAGTCCCAAGCCCTAACTACGTCACGCCCCGATGGTGATGCCGGAATTACATTGACCTGCGCGACCTTGAAGAGTGAACCTTCGGTGGGGCGAGGGTCTTGCTGGTAGAGAGACGCCCAATCGCGCTCACCAATCGCAAGCCGGATACGCTCAAGGGAAGCCTCATCATAAGCGTCAGGCCAAAGAGCTGCCCCATTAGGGGATAAGGCAGGCAGCTTCACCACATGCCATTGTTCGCCACCGTTAGCGGCCTCTTGAAGTAGCCTTCCGGCTAGATCGTCCTCATGCCACCGTGTCATAGTTAAAATTACTGCGCCGTCTGGCATAAGCCGAGTATATGCGGTTGACGTGTACCAATCCCAAATCTTATCCCGTATTTTTTCGCTATCCGCCTCTTCTCGGTCTTTCAGCGGATCATCGATAGAAAGCACATTTGCGCCGCGCCCGGTGATCGCCGAACCAACACCAGCAGCCACATATGAACCGTTTTGCGATGTATGCCATCTGTTCTTAGCGGCGCTATCAGCAGCGATGGATACACCAGGGAAAAGCGCGCGATACTCACCTGTTGCCACAATGTTTCGCACATCGCGGCCAAAGTCAGAAGCTAAATCCTGTCCATAGCTAGCACTGATAATTTGTCTATCCGGGTTTTTACCAAGATACAGGGCAGGAAACCGTTTTGAGACTAGTTCGCTTTTACCGTGCCGAGGTGGAAGGGCGAACATCACCCGATTAAGTTCACCCCGAGCAACTCGATCCAATGTTTCAGCGATAACGATGTGGTGAAGCCCTACGCGGTAGCGAGGAAATGTGTACGTAGTAAAATCAATAAGATTTTCGCGCGCAAGTCTCCTCGCTAAAAGTTCATTCTTCGCGGCTTCCTTGGCCTGCGATTGCAGCAAGCTCCTCATCGGTAAAGGCTGAAATGTCGCGCTTGATTGTTGCATTCATTTCTACCGCCTGCGTCGGCCTGCCTAAATCCTGCTCGATCCATGTCTTAGCGGCGGACAGGCGGTCTTTATGCAAAGGATCGTCAATAATATCCCGCACCGCGTCGAGGGCTTCTGGCGTGCCGTCTCGGATAATCTCGCGCAGCATTCTGGCGCGTTCCGAATGGGTAGGAGGCGCGTCGGGATTATTCTTCCGCCACTCCGCCATTTTAGCGCGCATCCAGCCGCCGCGTTGGCCTATTGCTGCGGCATTTTCTGGGGTGAACTGCTTTATGGGACTGCCATTTCCGGGGCCCTTGGCGTCACCGTGAGATACACCATCAGCCATCGCTATTCGTCCGATACGTCAACACGCCGCAGCGTAACCCGCGTGCGTCCGCCAAATAAACTAATCCACCCGGTGGTAGTAAACCCGTCGCATGTCTCCACCTCAACGAGATGCCCCGCCAGGGGATGATATGCCGATTCTCCATCCGTCGGGGTGGTCTTAATCAGCACATTCACGCCAGGCTTACACCGGCTTGCGGCCATTTCAGGGAGCTTCAGGCGGTTTGGCTCATCGGCCTTCAGGGATGCCACCGACACACCATAGCCACGGTCGGCGAGGGCTGGTTTCATCCCTGGGGTCATTAGCAGCTTTTTAACCCCATTGCCGAATTCCTTGCGTATCCGCGCCCATTGTTCTGTGGCCAAATCGAGCTGCACAAAGAAGTACTGGCTGAACATCGGTCGAAAAACGGTAGTGTATTGCGTGTTTTGCTTGCCACGGATAGTTTCGCGCATTCGGACGGGCTGGGTTGCGACATAGGTATCAAAACCTAGGTCAATCAATGCTCTAACTGCGCGGTCTAGCTTTTGGTGTTCCGCCTCGACAACCCCCCAGCGGAGGTTCGGGCACCCGCCTCCATTAAAGCGGCTCACGGGAGCTTCTCGGGTAAGAACTGACTGCAACATGCGCTATCCTGTTGTCAAGAAGTTTTTTCGTGCGCTCATGTAGTATATAATCCGTAACCGCGCCGCAAGATATTGTTTTTAACCCGGCCACATCACCCCCGGCATCAATAATCCCCAGGTCACCGGATGCCCGGCAGGTAATACGCGCCGGTTCGGATCGTCAGATAAATCAACTCCATTGGCTGGCACGGCGCACCTGTTTGGGTGTTTCTCGGGAGAAACTCGCAGTTTCCGGCATCGTTCAATAATCGTATTACGGTTAATCCCTAGTGCGATGCCGATCTTAGCGTATGTCGAACCGGAAGCGCACATGCGGCGGATGGTGGCGTCTTGCTCGGCGGTCCAGGTGCGCGGTGACGGCATTATGGATCAGCGCCTTTCCGCGAGAAAATTACCAAACAAGCTAACCCACCCATTCATCCGGTGGTGTGACTTCCATTTCGCTAATCTGTTGGGAGCAACACAGATGCCACTCGAAGCTAGGTATGTGTTCAAAAAGTCCAGTACGGAATGCTTCTGCCAAAAACCGTTGCTCATTAAAGCGGAAGTCTTTCGCCTCATCGGGGTGCTTCTCTAGCCACTCTGCCACCAATTTATCAGGTTCGATATCCTTGAGCGCGCGAAAAACTCCAACGACTATGTAGTCGCTATACTCGCCGGTTGAGACGGTGAAAGTTGAACCTGCCGTAATGGTGATATGTTTCTTTACGATGCTCATTTGCCAAATTCCTCGATTAACTTCTTGGCGGTGAACCAGTACGTAGTCATCGGTAGCATGTCGCTCCGTTCCTCGCACTTTCCCGTGTTTCGGCAATCCAATCCAGAACCGCACCCCCAAGCATCGGCAAAGCCTTCATCGTTAAAATGAACCTTTATGGCGCAAAAGCAAACAATCCTCGCAAGCCTTTCCCGCAAATTGCTCATTATTATCCCCTTCAATCTACCAGCCCGATCAGACACGCGCGCGATGGTTGACACAGTGTCAATGTCTCATATTTGCACATCATCCCTATCCAGATCAAGCATTTTTGCACAATATGCGTACAGCGCAAGGAAATCAGCATAAACGCCAACAAAATCAAGGTATTACCACCGAAAAATAGATCGAAGGAAATCACACCACCCCAGTCCTGATTACCGGATCAGATACCCCCACCAAGCGGGTCAATAGCGTATCCTCAGTGAGCGCCAGCCGGAGCACGCGGGACACCAGCACCGGGATTACCCGTTCACCGCCCCTGTAGGCCGGTCTGATGGTCTTCCGGCACCATCCCCACCAACTCCCGCCAAAACGCCTCTGGCACCGCCTTGCGCACGGCCCAGCATAGCCATCTGGCGTGAGCTGCCCCGTGATCTGGGGCATAGCGGGATTGATGGAGAGGTCCAGGCAGCGGAAGTTTGGTGCGAGCGCGGTAGCGACGGTTGTAGGCAGCTCGTTCGGCGGGGGTCATGGCTCAGCACCCTCCTGGTTTAGCATCCGGACTGGCTTGGTGGCTTCAATCCGCAATGCCTGCGCGGCCAGCTCAGCAATCGCCATGCGGACTAGGGCGCGATAACGGGGTGGCATGGATGTGTCGTTGGTGATCTCGGTCAGGCCCGCGATGATGATGTGGTCTGTGAGGCAGGTCATGGGGTTTGGTTCCTTTTTTGGGTTTGAGTGACGCAGTGACGCAGGTGACGCACTTTCCTAAGAGGTAGCCACAGCTACTATATTAACCAATCAAAACAATCTCGTAAAATAGCCATAACTACCTCTATAGAAATATGCGTCACTGCGTCACTGCGTCACTCTTGTTCCACAACACGCCATAGTTGCGTTTTGGTCCTTTTTCCCAACCTAAGCGTTCAAGAATTGAGGTGATGCGACGCTGATCGGCAGTTCCAACTTTCGGGGTTTCAAGCCTTAATGCGTTCCGAGCCAGCTCCAAAACATGAATTGTGACTTTGGTATCCAAATATTCACCGATTGCTTGCTCCCAAGCATCTTGTTCAAATCTTGATTCCTGTTGAGGATTTATATGCAGCTTTTCAAACTCACGATCAGGCCACCAATTCTCTCCCTGCTTAAACAGAGCGACCGCTTCCGCAAACAATTTGTCTCGATCATTTTTCAATGAATCTGTATCTATCTTACCTGTCACAACAGGCCAGAATCGGCGGCCGCCAGTCTCATCACGCAAGTAAGATTTTTTGTTTGTAGAGCCGACAAATACGCATTGGCGAGGTTCGATAACTTCTGACCGACCGTGAGGAGGACGGTATTTTTCAACTGAACGCGTCAAAAATGCCTTTAACGATGTGGATTCGGCTTTACTAATTGCGTGCATTTCAGCGACCTCAATTAGCCATTTTCCGTTTAAATGCTGACTAGCATCTTTGTGGCCGATATCTGGCAAATGGTCACTAAACCATTCTCCGGCCAAAATAGATGCCGCAGTAGATTTTTTATCTCCCTGGAAGCCTTCGAGAACCAACATATAATCGCATTTACATCCTGGCTCAAAAATTCTCGCCACCATGGATATAAGAAAGAGCTTACCCACTTCAGAAACGTATAAGGAATTTTCTACGCCAAAATAGTATGAAAGCCATTTGCTGGCGCGCGGGATTTTATCCCAAGTCAAGCCGTTCAAATAATCCTTAATAGGATGAAACGCGTTTTCCCAAGCCCTAAGATCAACTGCTTGGAATACGGTTTCTTTTCCCAAAAAGCGCAAATCAGCGTTTCTCTGTAGCCATTCTTGAATGGATGTTATGTCGCAGTCACGTATGGGCTTTGGTGTAAATGGCTCATCATACACCACTCCAGGAATTGGATTCATGACGTAGGTAAGGCGTGACATAAGATCACGCGCGACTATAAATTGTAGTTTTGCTTCACATCGAAAAAGCAGCAACACATTAGCTAAATTTGATACAGGTTCCTCTCGCTCATTCCTTTGCAATTGATTCTGCCACGCCATAACGACGGGTTGCGCTTTGGCAATCTCTTGCGGCAGATGATTCGTCAACCAATCTCGCGGATCATCTGTTTCAAGATCAGCGGCATCAAACTTATCAGGTAGATCATGAACCAATAGCGTGAGAACGCGGCATTTTAGATGCCCAAGAGCTAATTTTATAAGTTTTGCAGCCTTATGTCCTGGCAGATCGTTATCCGGCCATATCAACACGTCCCGGCCAGCGATAGGCTGCCAATCAGCGACCTTTATCGCGGTGGGGGCGCTACCCGCGCTCCATGTCGTGACCACATAGTCAGGAAACAACAAAGCCGCCGCATCGGCTGATTTTTCACCCTCCACCACCATAACGGGATCGTTTATCCGCATAGTGATCTGGTCTAGGTTATACAGTGACCTGACTTTTGGATGCTTCATGTGCCAGCCAGGAAGACCTTTTAGGTATCCCCACGTGATCGGCGTGAAAACCTTCCCCTTATCCCCTCGGGCCTCTCTACGGCAAACGTAGCGGATAATCCGGCCTTCTTCATCGCGATACGCATAGACCTTGTCGTATCCGCGCAGGTCAGGCGCAAGAGTACCGTCCGGCGGATTTTCAGGCTGCCAATCATCGTCCGGTGCCGGTTTATCCACAATGCGCGGCGCTGATTTGTAGGCCGGTGCAGGCGTATAGTCCTGGCCGTTTGTGTAAACACCTAACTCAGCGCCGAGTCTTTTTCCAGCTTCCGCTTGGGTAAGATTATAGATTGCGGCATACAACGATACTGGATCGCTTCCGCCCATATCATCCGCAAAGTCTTTCCAAACACCTTTATCTATATTGACAGAAAGGCTGTCGCCTTTTTCTCCATTTATCGACCCGCATTTAAATTCTCTGCCGATGGTGATGCCGCCAGGAAGCCATGATTTTAACAAAGACGAGAAACGTGATAACGCCGCACGATTGATTTCATCAAATGGAATTGACATTACACTCCTACCAAAATCAGCGCGGTAGAGGGGCGGGTTGCGGCCACGTAAAATAATTGTTGGCATTCCATCAAGTTTGACGACGCGCGTCGTTTAATATCGGCCACATCGACAAACGCATTGGCAAACGTGCTGCCTTGGCTCGTATGGACCGTCATTGCATAAATAGATTGCAACTGCGCCAACGCACCCTTAAAGTCATGCAGATGGCCCCACCGATCATGAGTTAATGCGGCCTCATCCTTAATGCGGTTGATTGTCTTGTTATATTCCGCATTGCTGGACGGAGCGTAAATTGTTGTTTCGATTCCGTCGGTAGTTTCCATTTTAATCGCCCAAACTGGAACTTCTGCCGCCCACTTACCCGCGTCAATAGACGCCGGGAAGGAATGAACATAAACGGTTTTTTCGATAGCTTTCACCATCGCCTCTTCATTTGTGCTGAAAAGGATCGTTTTATCACGGATAATCGGCGCGCGGAATAACGCCATTTCACCTACAACAAATGGTGTTTTTACATTGTCACCGTAACGCCATCGTCTGATTTGTTTATTGACATGCTCCACACACGCATTGGTCCAGCATAAATAACGGAACGTATCCGGGTCTTTGTCGAATGCCTCGGACGTGAAAGCCTTTTTCATCCACGCGCCCGGATTATTTGGGACGAAAACGCCAATCGGCGGCGTACTTATGCGCTTACACCACGAAAGATCGAGCGGTCCGCCTTGGCTTTGCCGGATAATATGCGCAGCCTGCAATATAGGATTTTCCGCGCTTTGGCGCATGATCTTCGTCAGGTTGCTTTTACTTTTGGTATCAAACGATATGCTTGCTACCTCGCCAACGGGTGGAATTTGCGCAGGATCGCCGACAAAAACCACGTAAGACATCGGCAGATGACGGCGGATATGCGTCATCATGGCTTCGTCAAGCATTGAGCATTCATCAATCACCACTACATCAACCACCACGGGATTGGCGCGATTATCGCGTGTGAATATCAACCGATCTTTATTGACCTTAGCCTTCAGCTCCAAAAGTTTATGGATTGTCATACAGTCAATTTGGCCAAGCCCATTTTCGCGTAGTTTTCGCGCCAGGACAGCAACCGCCTTGTGCGTTGGCGCAGTCAATACGATTGACTTTCGTTCCCCCAATATCGCACGGGTCAGATGCCACATTAAGGTCGTCTTGCCAGTGCCAGCATAGCCGGTCAGTAAATGGCGATCGCCGTGACCGTAGGCGAAAAGAATTTCTTGTAGGGCAGTTTTTTGATCCGGCGTGAGCGTATCGCCGTCAAGATCATTTGCATTATGGTATTTTTTTGATAGATTATCGTCAGCCACAGCAAGCCCCTTTTGTTGTGATTAGCCCGGTGTTGAGCGGTCGCACGCTCCGCCGGGCGTCTTATTACGCAATCCTCACTATCAAAAGGCCGGTATCATCTAGCCTCGTAGCAAACTTGACGCCAGGGTTACGCCGGGCGTAAGCATGACAGTTGCGGCGTATTTTATGCAGCCCGTCTATTTTTTTAGTTACAAATGATTTTTCGCCGGGATCAAGGTCTGCCCAGGAATTAATTTCAAGATCGGGATGCTCAATTAGCCCTGATCCTGTTAAAAGCCATCCCTTGAACGCCAAAGCCATCCCCTATGCATTGTATATTTATGCACTTTATGCTACTTTTAACGCCCCCGTCAACTCAAACCAAGCACTCGTTTTAAGATTTTCCAAAAAAGTTCGGACCGCAAGGAGTCGATCCCAGCGGTCCGATTTTAGGTGATTTGATAACCGTCCGGGCCTGCCCTGAGAAGCGCCCCCTTGCGTTCAAATCCTACTCCCTCCACTCCCGTCTGTCAACAAGTCTCGGGTACTCAGCAGCCTTCCTGCCACCCCCAACCTCCCGCTTACGCCAATCCGGGGGTGGTTGCCGGGCCATATATTTGGCGATCATCTGCGCGTAATCCAGCACGCAGGTGGGCGTAGGATCGACCCCCGAGGTCCATCGGCGGACGCGGGATTCCGAGGCTCCGATCTTGGCAGCAAAGGCGGTGGGGCCGATGCCGATGGAGGATAGGGCCGTGGCGAGGGGTGTCACCACGATAGGGACATCAACGCGGCAATAAATATCCGAGACGAAGGTCTGCGGATATTGGCCGGAGGGACTCCGGTTTCTGCCAGTGGAGGAAACGTTAGTCATGGCGTGGGGCGTAATCCTTATGGTGTGCGATTGCCGGTGAAGCTGGAAGCCTCCGCCTTTAGGCGGGGGTAGTTCACCTGACGACACTGCACTCAGGGGTTTTGCTTTCAAGCAGCTTCCCCGCAGCGCGATCTTTTAGCAAGGCACGTGCCATTGTATAAGTCTCGATGTTTGGGGGACCTGGCATCCTTGCAGCTTCTTCGACAGCCGCCCAATTAACAGTCCACGTCCCGTCCGGGTTCCACTGGGCGGTGCCCGGATGGTGAAAATTCGGGCCGCCGAACGATATCAGAAAAATAACGAAGCAGGTTTTAATCATAGTGCTTTCCTTTGGTGAAGTCGGGGTATGTGGGACTCAGCGGGCTTCGCGCATCCATTGCGGCCAAGGCGTATTCTGGCGCGCCACTTCGTCGGTGTAGCCATATGGGACAAGCTCCATAAACCTTTCTGTCTCGCACCGCACAAAAACATTATATCCCTCGCCGTCGATGGGCATCACAGATGCCCGCACCAATCACCCCACCTTATTAGCGCAATCCCGCCAACACATCAACCACTAAATAGCGCAATTTCGCATTCACTCCCCCGCAAACACATCGGTAATATCGTTCAAAACCGCCGCTGCCTGGGCGGTCAACCGTGGATCACGCGCGATTTTAACCAGATCGGAGAGCGCCACCGGTTCACGGGGTTGTGAAATATCCTCGTAGATTACCCCGGCAAAAAATTTTCCGTCCGAATCATCTTGTACCGAGGCCGTGACCATATAGGCAAAACCGTGGATCACCATCTCGCCCTTGTAAGCATCCCCTACCCGCCGCAGCGTAAATTCGCCCCGCTGGGGAGTGCTGCGAAGGTCGGCGTCATAGTCGCTGGGCATCGCGGTGGGGTCGCGTGGGCTCACGTGGCCCTCTTCGGCGGCGAAATGCAGTTGGGCTTTGGTGGGGGGGTCGGGGGTGTATTTGCGGGCGGGGTGGGTCATTCGCGAT
>QGNH01000096.1_pt1 | contig 14719 bp, 28 predicted proteins | sample 1735481 | NCBI WGS metagenome assembly QGNH01 (sample SAMN09239004, study PRJNA386568) | Viral metagenome, whole genome shotgun sequencing project. | reverse complement strand
AAGGTAACGCCTGTGGAACCTGTTTTCCCGGTGTACGCCGTTCCACCCATCGCCGAAATTGCGAGGTCGTCGGTCGTGCGGTTCCCCGCGGCAACCTTCGCCTGCATGAATGTTGATTTCGGATCAACGGCGGTTTGGAGGGCATCTTTCGGATCTTCGAGGGACGCACTCACGAAAAATCTGGGAGCGACAACTCGTCTCCTGAAATCGGGAAGTTGGATCGGGGTGGCCGCATAACGGTTGATGATCTCCGTCATTACGTCCTGGTTATACTGATCGTAGAACTTTTGCTCGCCTGTCCAATTCGTGTCAACCACGATTGAACTTCGAATGCGCGTATCCATCTGTTGAGCCAACAGATAGATCGTATCGTTGTACTGCTTCACAAAAGCTGTGTCGGGTGCGCTCATGTTGGAAGACCTCCATTTTAAAGTTTTTTTATTTAACTCTAAAACAGAGAATCTTCCGAGGAAGGTCTGTTCTTCTTGCTAGAGGTTTAAGAACTTTTCCGAAGGAGCCGAAAATTTATCGGAGAATCCCTCTTTGGAGTTCCTAATAATCTCTATGCAAATATATCATACTTCAAAAACAATGCAAACTTTATTTTTGAGATGCTTTTTCGTAATGCCTTTTGTTGAGATAAGTAAACCTCTCAACGGCCTTCATGTGGCCGGGAAGCTTCTCGTTAAAATAGGCGTGTTTCAGGTCTTGGGTCTGAAGAGCGGTACGGTACTCCTGATACTCTTTCTCTTCCGCATCCGTCGCGCCACCACCTCCTTCGTGACCTCCGAGGTTTTCGATACTGTCTTCGGAAAGAAGACTCATTATCTTCCCAAGACCTTTCAGGAAATTCGGAGCGTTTTTCATCGCTGATCCCGCGTCCTTTTCATCCACTCCGGATTTCACAAGCATACGGACAACTCCGTTGAAATTCTTTTCGTAATCCGCGCCCCACTCCTGATGCAGAATGGCATCATTGGCTTTGAATCTTTCTTCGCCGGCTTGTCTTTGCTTCAGGACAAGGTTGTTCAAATACTGCATCGAAATCTTGTGAGCGAAATCGGCGTGTTCCGCCGGGAGTCCCGCTTTTAATGCTTCCTCCGCGATCACTTTCTGGAACCCTGCATCGGGTTTTACGGAAGCATCAAGTCCATCGACGTTCGAGAACTTGTAACCTGTCGCATCTGCCGGAGGTCGTTTGATTCCGCCGACAAGCTTTTTTGTTTCAATCAGTCCCTTTAAAGCGTCGGGAACCGTCTTATAAAACTTGACCGTTTCGTTTTCTCTTAAATCTTGCGGGAGAGTTTCCATGCTCCCCGACGAAACTTTCCCGTGAAGATCGAGATACGCTTTCGCAAGATCGTCCGTTTTGTCGAATCCCTTGACCGCTTCATTTGTTCCTAACGCTGAATCTTCGTATGTGATTGGCATTTTATTTCTTGGCTCCTGCTTGGTCTTGGTTTTTCTTGGCGGTTTCGGAAGAGGATGTTTTTAGATGCTCGCGGCTCTTAACGTCTTCGGCCACTCCCGCAGGGATCGGTTCTTTTTCAACAACCTTTCCTTCGGGTTGAGGTTCGGGTTGTGGCTTTAACTTCGGAGCTTTCCTGACGATGCGCTGAATGTCTTTCGACCAAATCGTTCTTCGGATCGGGCTGTCTTCGGTATCATCGATACCATCGACCCTTTTGATCTCGCCATCGGGTTTGAAAACCGAAAGCACCCGGTAGTTTTTCCCGTTCGCCAAAATAACGTCATTTTTCTCGATCTCGACTAGCTCAGCCATCTTGATTCTCCTGTGGTTGTGGTTCTGTTTTTTCGTCGTGAGAAATCGCTTTCAAAATATGCAACACTACCTGCCTGTTTCCTTCCTTCAAATCTCTAAAGACGGGGTTCGGGTCTGCTGTGGTATCGTAAAAAAAGAAATTGACCTTTAAATCTTCCAAGACGAAATCGGCACTCGCTCCCGAATTGAAAAGAGCCTTGTAATGCTTCGCCCTTTCTTTTAGACGTTCATTCTCATCTTCAGGAAGACCTTTTAACGGTTCCCAAGGGTTCATGCGGCAAGCTCCTTCTCAACGGAGGTCTTGCAATTTCCGCAGGTTCCGACAAACTTACCTTCGTATAAATAACAGGCGACCTTCGATCTCGCCTTTCCCGCATCCACGCATTTCTCGTTCGGGCAAAGTTCAATCACTCGTTCGATGGAGTTTTTCTCTCCGCATTTCCCGCAAGACCCTTCGAACTTATTCCCTTTCAAAACAAGAGCGTTTACTTCTCCGCAGTTCGGACATTTCAGAAATTCCGAGAAGACGGGTTTCACAATGCTGATCTTCTTCTCTCGCTTTTTGAAAAGAACGCATTCGGAAGGGAAAACCGAAAGACGTTCTGGACGCGGAGCTTTATCGTCGATCACTTCGTAGGAATTGACGATCTTCGTCATTATGGGTTCACCCTCTGGATTCTGAGGGTCAGGAGTCGTGATAATGTTCTGATTGATTTTTAGAACTCTGTAAACTCCTCCCTGTTTTATTCCTTCTCTTTTTGAAAGTTCATTCCCCGAAGCATCTTTTAATCCTGACATTACGTTTTGGATCTGAATTAAATCTTCTCTCTGGATTTCTTCAGGGTTAAAATCTCCGACTTTGGGTTGAGTTTTGAGAGGTTCTTCTTTCTCTTGAGATGAAGCCAACTCGTCAGTTCGTGGCATGGAAGATTGAAGACGAATCGGCATAGTGACAGTCTCTTGTTTCTCCCCCGTCACTCCCTCAAACTTCTCAAACAAATCGGAGATGGTAAGAGCCGGGTCATATTTCAAATCCAAAACTTTCCCGTCTTTTTCGGCAGAAAGAAACATTAACGGTAATCCTCGTTCGGGCTTGACTGAAATATCCAAAGTGAGTTTCATTTTGGCTCCGTCATTGTTTTGCGTTCGTAGATTATATCGGAAATTACTTCTTTCATTTCTTTAAAAGTCCCATAGTCCCATGATCGGACATCACTTTTTTCGATGAGAACTTGAAGGTCATGTTCTATCCTCTTGAGGGCATCCATCTGTTCATCAGGCATATTTTTCTCCTCGGTAAGCGGGGTGAAAAGATTGACCTTTCACGTTGTAAGGACAGTTCGGGAAATTGAACGGAACGTCTTTTCTGAATCCGCATCTCGCTCTCCATCCCAAATCTCTCCCAATTCTGTTCTCATAAATCGCGCAGAGGTTGTCTGAGTTTAAAAATCGACAGCGCGTGAAATGGGAGCCGGTGTAAACTTGGCAACATTGACCGCATTTTTTACAGAGGTCTTTATCCATGAATAAATTTGAAACCCGTGAATTGGCCGATTTCCCCTTTCAAAATCCACCCAAGCTTTTTCTTGTAATGCTCTACATCAAAAATGGTTATTCCTTTCGATGCGTTTTTATAAAGCATTGACCATGCTTTTTCTTCCCAAATATTATTTTGGTTTGGCATAGTCTTCGGGGTTGTCCCGCATCGCTTGTTTCAAAGCTTCCTGAGCCTTGATAAAATCCGAGGGTTTAAAGGCTTGCTGAAGACCGTAATGTTTTTTGTAATCGATCTTATGCTCCATGAAATCGAGATATTTTTTATGGATAGTTCCGTTCTCGCCTTCGTGCATGATCCAGCCAAGTCTTGAAAGACGAAATTCGATCTCATCCAAAACGGTTCCTTTGGTTCCCACCGGACGGATGTCGTTAAAGACGTATTCATTCCCGAATTTCTTGGCGAGTTTTTCTTTCTGGACTCTGATCCAATCATTCCAATTCACGATGGAGGACATGAGATCCGCGATCTCTTCTTTCGACATTTTGTTGTCGGGGATGGAAAGCCAACTGTTCATTTCCCCGTTCTTATTGAATATATACCTGAATGCCATCCAAGCGAGTTGCGGAGGAGGAAGTCGCGCCTTGGTTCTGCTGATCGTCAATAAATTGACATCAGTTGCGATGCCGTTACTACGCAGGAACATTCTCAGCGTCCTTTTGGGCTTTTTGAGCCTTGGCTCCGTGGAGGGTTGCAGAGGCCGCTTGTTCTGCGGTGGCGACCTGCTGTTGTTGTATCTGCATCTTGGCGCGTGCGGCGCGTATCTTTTTCACTTCTTCTTCATCCTTGTAGATTGAGGGATCAACCCCCTGGATGTCGGCGATAATTCTTGACCATTTATCCAAGTCAACGGGATCAAGAACTGAGCGGTCGAAATTTGAAAGCTCAGTCAGGATACCCATGTAAGCGGTCATGCCAAGCATTTGAGACTGACGTTGCGCTCTCGCAAGCGGAGAATTATAAACCACTTTTTCCCGCTCATCATTAAGTTCTTTTGGTTTGGGAGGGAAAAGAAGCCGGCGTTCGCAAATGGCTCTTGTTCGGCTCAGAGTAGGGGTCAGAGTTCCCTTAATGACTTTTCCGATAATGGGACCAAGCTTCGCCATACCCTCCCCGATGATCCTTTGGATCTCTGGAATACTTCTTTTCTTTTTGTCTTGAGTGAGAGCTGATATCGAATTAAAAACATCGACGTAAAATGCCCGTTCAATTTCGTAAGCCTCAATATCCATCGCTTCGACGTTCAGAGAAAAATTTCCTTCAGGATTTAAAAATTTGAAAGAATCGGCTTTAAAATGTTTCGAGTCGTAATAGTTCGCGGCGGAGGGATTAAAATTCGGGGTGTTTAAAAAACTCCTGAAAGGAGCCATCCACGCCGGGTCGGAGGCTTTCATGGCGTGCCTGATAAAAGTTCTTTTCTGAGCGTTTAAAAGTTTGATCGAAGCGAGAGCGTCCATCGCGGGACTGAATCCCCTAGGGTCGCCATTCGAGTCTTTCCACCAACGGCCAATCGCGGAGGGAAGTTCCTGATACCCGCCTTCGGATAAAAGCATTTCTGGTTTTATCATAATCCAGAGACTTTCCCACGGCATATTCGAACGGTCGGCTTTCCACGGATTTCTTTTGTCCCTCGGCCCTATGTAATGCAGGATTTCAAATCTCTGATAGGGTTTATCTTTGATCGCGTCATTCACTTCTTTCGGGACTTTCTCTCCCCATCTGTCTTTGCATTGGAGCGCGGTATACGTAAATTTACGGTACACTTTAAAAACTCTCCCGCGAGCGTCTTCCACGAAAACATATTGCTCGATTGGGATTTCGGTGTACCTGACCTCATCAACATCATCGTCTTCGGTATGAAGATTCCCCGTTCCAAAAGCGCCAAGATCGATATAGGTTTCGAGAATGGCTTCATCAAAATTGGAGTCATTGATAACATCGAACATGATGTCGTCGCATCTTTTGTAGTAGCGTTGGATCGCCCCGAACTCCATGTAACGGTTGTTCATGGTTTCGGTGTCGAACCACCTTGAGGAAGGATTCGTGAGATTGGAGTGAAATCCGCAAACCATGTCTTTAAGATTTCGAATGGCGCGGATATCGTAGAGGAAATTGTCTTTTAAACGCTCGCCCTGAACCCGGATGGAATTAATCCATGCTTTTCTTGGGAGACAGAAATTGGCGACATCCTGGCAATAACTTCGGTAGGAGCCTTCTGCGTCGTAAATTTGCTCATAATCGCCGATGATTCTATCAATGCCAGGCATCACCAACCCCCGCTTTTAAATTTCTTGGGTTTTGCTGAGATCGCTTTTTGAGCGGCTCGTTCGGCGACTTTGGATGCTTGCGCGTAATTGGGGGAAACGGCGGGAGAGTTCCCGATATGAAAAGACAGATTGGACGCTTTGATCGGTGATTTTGAAACGGGATTATTTTTTTTCATCAGACCCCCAAAAGAGTTTTTGAAGAAGTCATGCCGCCAAGAATAGGAGCGCCACCCGGTCCCGTAAGAGAAGTTTCGCCTCCCGAAAGAAGTAAAGCCCGTCTCGCTTCAGTCTGTTGAGCTTCCGCTGTCGCTCCTGCCGTATCGAAGCTTGGCTCGGTTGGAGATCCCGGCTGATTAGGTTTGTTTTTTTTATCCCCGACTTTATTTCCATACGCCTGATCCACGTTTAAAAGGGCGCTGTCTTGTCCGGTCATAAGTTTTCCGAACCCCAAACCCAACGGATCAAAGAACGTGGAGAATACCTTTCCGACATCGCTCATTGAGGTCTGACCTTTACGAACAAACCGAATTCTCCGACTTCCGTTGTCATGTGTCCGACCTCCTGAAAACCTTTACGCTTCACCATCTCGGAGATTATTTTTTTTCTTCTCGCGTGCAACGTATAAAGCCTATCATAGTTCTTGTATTTTTCACAAAGAAAAAAATGATTGATAATTAAATCTGCGGCCCGGCTACTCCAATCTCTTCGTTCAAGTCTAGCTAAAACCCTATTGTCCCGGTAAGCGTTCAAGACCCACCAATCATATTCGGGGTAATAGGAGAGGTAAACGACCCCCCCCCTAATACCCTCTTTTGTTTCACCGACCCAACAATCCCTGACGTAACGAAAACTCATTTCGTACGTCATTCTTTTTTCTTCGGCGTTCACAAAACGATAGAGATATTCCCTGTCCTCCTCCGTTTTAAACGGTTTTAAAAAAACAACCCCGTCGGTAAGCGTCACGGTTTTTCAGGGGTCTTGATCTGTTGAAATTCGAGATAATGATTGTTGAGTTCGTTCCATTTCTTTACGATGTCTTTCCCCATCTCGATTGTTTTGTAACAGGCCCCGATATTTGAAATGGAACCACGGACTTCGACTTTCTCTCCTCCGTCTTTGAATCTTTTGTAATGCAGGACAAGAACGTGTTCTTCTACGAGGTTCGGATCAACGGGCGCGGGATTGGAATGTTTGAGTGGGAATACCATGATGTTCTCCTTTTTAGTTGAATTTACCAAACACTAGCATACAGATCATCAAAAGAAAAGCGACGAAGAACGGGGTGGCTTCGATCCATTTATTTTTCATAAGCACTTCCCATGACCGGATGTTTCGAATTTTTAATGCCATGAGTGAGCTGATAAATAACAAAGAGCGCCCAAAAGATAAGAAGCGCAAAAACTATTTTCTTCATTGGAAAGCCGACGGGGGATTGAGTTCATCGAATTTAAAACTGTCGCCGTAGCCGTCTCTCATGGGTGAGTAACCCGGAAACTTAGAAGACTGGTCGTTCAGTTGACTCGCTTCAGAAACCCCCATCATCAATCCATCCGCTCTTCCGGGGGAAGGGATTCCTTTTTTTCTCATCTCTTCTTTTGAGACGATGAATTTCTTTTCGGCCTTGTATTTGTACCGTATCGTGAGGAGTTCTTTTTGGGTCTTCTGGTCGGGTAAAATCTTGAGCCAACTCTGGTCAAGCATATTCTGAAGTTTAAAATATCCTTCCGCGCGTTTATTCCCGCAAAGAGGGGCCTCTGACTTTTCCCCTCCGTTAAAAGGAATGACTCTAAATCTGCCGGCGGAATCATCCAAAAGATCGGTTACTCCTCCTCCCATGCCGGTATCGTCCACGACCACGATATCGATGTCCCATTCATGGATGAGTTCGAGTGTTTTCCCGATGGTTTGGTCAATTTTCTGGAACCGGGTCACGTCTTTAAAGACTTCCTCCAACCTGATAGGACCTCTCGTTTCAAGGACCGTGAACGTAATTTCGTCTCCTCCCATTCTCGCAACGTCAACGGCCATGATCCTTTTCACGGAACCGACCGCTTCCATCTCAATTTTTGAGGAGTTATAAACAACGTCATGGGTGAGTAAAGCGTCGTCAAGATCGATCTCATCAAAGCTATTCATTACATACTGCTGGTAGTGATTGGGCGCGTCTTTGGCCATCCTTCTCAAATCTTCTAAGAAGTCCTCAGGTAAGTTATGAGCGTTGGCGAAGGTATTGGCCGTGAAACATAAATACTCGTCTCCGACGTAAGTATATTCTCCTGTTTTATCATCCGTCACTCTGACCGATTCCGCTCCCTGAATCCAAATATCCCAAATCCAGTTTCTACCGCAAGCGTTTGCGATCACCAAACCCTGTCTATAAGGTCCTGCTTCGTTCCTCAACCTGTCCCTCAAAAACGTGAATTGATCCGAAGTCTCGAACTCTTCGCCCTGTTCGAACGCAAACCCGCTTAAATTGATGTTCTTTAAGACCGCGGTTTCGTCGGCGTGCCTGAACATGATTACGCTTCCATTCGGGAACTTATATTCCTTGTTCGAATCCGCCGTCACCCCGAAATACCGGGTGAAATCTTTCATCGTGGAATCTCTTAGATCCGTGAACTCTTTCCTGACAATGAGCCAAATACTTTTCGGGTACAGCTCGCAGTACCGCCAAATCTTGTAAAGCATGATGAATGTCTTCCCGGTCCCGATGCCGGCGATAAGACAAGGGAACCGAGCGGTCGATTCGAAAAACTCGGCCTGATACCCACCTTCCACCAACTTGACGACGCGCTGTTCGGAAGTCACTCAGCTTTCCCCCGGAACAACACCCGGAACAAAACGCCCGAAAATATCCAACGAAACTTAAAAAATTTAAACGCGCTCTTTACCATCCCGTCTTTCTTCGGTTCCTCCCACAACTGCTCGCCGCTATAACACATATTTAACCTCCCGTTTAAATAATGTTCCCTAAAATGTTACCCAAAGGATTCCCGTTCCGCCACCAAAATCTGGAACATTTCCTGCACCAATTAACATTGTGGTTCCGCCACTCCGAAAAATAAAGACGGTGAAAGAAAAAACAAACGATGCGCGCCCAAATCTTCTTCTCGCCCCGTAAACAAACCCTGAAAAGCTCCAATGCCTCGCTTTTTAGCGAACTCTCATTCCCAAGTTCGTGACCCGTTACCCGCGCCACAACCACCCCCAAATGTCTTATGCTCCCGTCTTTATTCCTCACACACTCTTCATGCCCCTGAAAAAAACAATGATGCTCCCCACGGTCTATCACTATCCCGATCTTCCTAAACATTTTTATCCGTTAATAACCAGAAAAAAAATTTAAAACTTTTGAAAAGAAAAAAGGACTTAAATCGGGAAATTATATTGGACATAGATATAAGCATCCTTTTTAGGTTCCATCCAGGGTTTTCCAGGGGGGGGTGTCTTTAAAAATAGGGGGGTAAGGGGGGCCTGTTCTAATACGTTCGGCGCTTGTGATCCGCGTTGATGTTTAATCATATTCGATTGCTCTTGTGTGTCATGTGCTTGTTGCTTCTAGGGGTTGTGGTCGTACGTCCTATAAGATGAGGTATGTAAGTTATCAAGCTTGAACCCTCACGGATTGGCCTCTGGTTGGTCATTAGACGCGTTATCTTCTTTGGAGGGTACTTCTACGTCCTGGGCTGTTATCTCGATCACGGGGGCGCGCGGCGCTTGTTCTTGTGCCGTTATCTGGTCCTTTGGCATTATCATAATCAAGATACCCGGACGCTGACCGCTTGCCGGATCTGTTACGCGCTGGACTGTTTTAGGGATTAAAGCTTTGGTTAAGTCTAATTTTTGGCTGGATGTTCCTGTCTTGTAGACTTCAAGAGCATGATCGACGGCCTTCGCTTCAACTCTTTTTACTTTTACTTCTAATTTTCTTGCTCTTCTTTCAGTTATAGAATCACGTCGTCCGGAATTAGCGTTTCCCATATTCTCCATCATAAGTTTTGAAAGCTGAAAGAGTTAAAACATTCTAGAGATAATCTGCTTGATATAAAACCATAACATAATTGCTAAAGAATAAACACCTTTTTTTAAAATAAAGCCGCTTCGCGGACGGAAAGCACGCGTATTACCTACACGATAAGGACACTTTGGAGAGGCCGCCCATACTTTATTATATTACATATTTTATATGATGATTCTACCGCTTGCTTTCGCGTGTCAAAATCACGCTATACGTCCGATAATAAGACATACTACCTATGGTGTGCCGCTTTCCAAACATACAACCCGTATGAACACTCAAAAATAAACGACCTTTCCAGGCGCTCATTCCTTGCGTTCCCGGACGGATCGGACGATACTCTCATTATGAAACAGATCACTAATGCGGTTAACCAAACGGAGGGTTTCAAGATGGACACTAAAAAGATATCGAGGAAGTTGGTAAAGGAAATTATCTCGATGGATAATCCTACCTCCGATGATATCAAGTCTCTCAAGTGGTTCATTGTCGGTGTTGAGAAATTTGATAACCTTTTCCATAATGCCGTTAAGTATTTGAATATTCACAACCAAACGGAGGGTTTCAAGATGGACACTAAATATGAACACCCCGAAAACAAAGTTTCCGAAAAGGAAAAGCAAGAACGCATTGAAGAAGGAAAGCTTGTCGCAAAAGCAATATTCAACATTTTCAAAAAACAATAAGAGCAGGATGATAAAGCTGTAGAGTTTCTTCTCAAAACAGAGTTTTAACAACCGCCCAAGGGCAGAGGAGTTGACCATGGATACACTTTTTGACGTTGAAGCACCGAAGTATTACCAGACGCATTCAAGCTATGCCAAAAAGAATGCGGGCAAGTTATGGCGGGCATCGCATGGCATTTGGGGACTAGTGGCCGCCTGGAATCATTGCACAAGGCCGTATGTCCCAATGACCGAGAAAATGCATCACAAGGCAAACCTCTATGCAAGGGCAATAAAAGGCCGTATGCATCGAATGGGGTTTGTTTATGGGATTCACTACAAAGAATTGTCGAATGGTTCACTTTGGCCAATGAAAGATTTAAACCAATAAACCGACACAAGGAGGGGTTATGGAAAAAACAATATCCAAAGCACAAGAGAAGCGCAACGAACAGGAGAACGCGCTCCGGGTACTACGGGAAGCGCTCAAGCCGGGGGACACCGTTTCGACCATCCTCCGTCATGTATCGCGCTCCGGGATGATGCGGAGCATTTCTCTAATTGTGGCGCGAGATGGCGAGCCGTGGGACATTTCATACTTCGCGGCGCGTGTCCTTGACGACCGTATCGACGAGCGGCGCGGCGGCATTCGGACGGGGGGTTGCGGAATGGACATGGGTTTTCACCTTGTCTATTCCCTCTCCCGGCGCTTGTTCCCGGAGGGTTTTGTTTGTCCAGGTGAAGAGAAAGGGCGGCGCTGTCCATCAAATGACCATTTTAACGATCATTCGACCGGGATGGAGCGCAAGAACTACGCCGGGAAGATCCACAAGGGAGACGGCGGATACGCTCTTACCCATCGTTGGCTATAACGTGAGGGGCGCGGCCAGCGTGCCGCGTTAAACAACAAAGCCGGTCCCAAGTCCGGCAGAGGGGGTTATATGAGCTACACCGTAGAAAGAGAAGTTTACAGCGCTCCGACAATAGAGCGCAAGACAATGAGAAAGCTTGAGGATTGGAAGGCGTTCGCGCGTATGTTCCGGGCGCGGATCAAGAAAGAGACGGCTCGTTTCCAGTTGGAAATTGTCGCATGGAACAATGGACATTCTTATTGTTCCGGGTTCGTGAAAAACAAAATAACGGGAAAGTTTGCATATTTTTCCGTTTCGGACGTGCGCCATTTTCGGAACGGTTGGTCGGTGCGGATGATATTCTTGTCCGTACCGCGCAACATGATCGAGACTACACGGGCGGCGCAAACGGCCAAGCAACCATTGAAAAGGTTGGCTGGAAGCTGGAAGCTTTGACAAACTAGGCGCTTGTCTGAAGAGGCCGAAAGGCCGAAACCGGGCGCTTTGCCCGGTCACAAGCTAAAAACGGACACAAGGAACGCATTACAGACACGAAAAACAAAATCAGGGGGTAGGACATGGCACTAAAAACAAAAACAACATGGGGCTGTAAAGCGTGCGGGCAAGAGTTCACACCGGCCAGGAAGCGTCACACTTGTCCGGCGTGCGGATCTTGGAGGATCGCCATTGTGATCGTATGCCGGGAAAGGGAAGGGGCGGACCATGAAGCCGTTAGATAAAGTTTCGGTAGAGAAAGCTTTGGCCGGCGCGGAGTGGGACGATTGCTGGTGGATCGTTAGAATGGCGCTCAAAAAACTTGAATATCTTGAGCGCTTGGGAAAAAATAAACCGTAAAAAGAAAGGGGCGACATTGGCCGCGGGCTAACCACTCGCGGCCTTTTTTATTTAAAAGGGCAAGGGCGAATCAAAGCAGACTTAACGCGCTCTTGATCCCTTGCTCCTCATAGCTGATATGCTCTTGCCGGCCGCTATCGTAAGAAAACCCTATCCAATATTCTAAGGATCTCAATTCAATGGCAGAGAAAAAAAGATAATCCCGCCATTTCCTTGAGTTCGTGTGGATCAGGGCATTTTCTTCACAAAAAAAACGGTTGAAAGTCTTGGGGCGACTCTCAACCGTTCCGGGGCGAACATTTATTTTTATCGGGGCGATTCCGCGCATAATCGCTTCTCCTTTTTTACTTCACGTTAAAAGCCTACACCTTTAATTTCTTCAAAGCAAACAATCTTCTGACAAGACCTAAGGATTTAAGCGCCGGGGACCTTCCATACTCCCTTTCTGAGTGGAAAGTAATTTTGCTTCCATTTAACGGGTCTTTCATGTAAGAGTAAGAGCAAAAGGAGAGAAGGAAGGAAAGAGAGAAAGAAGGAAGGACGTAACGCTAACGTCACGGTTACGTTACACATATTCCATTGTTAAAAACTATTTGTTTTATCGAGCTTTCCCACCCTAAATATTCGATGGGATTTAAATTAATTTTTATGTCTTCGTTCCGTTTTACCTCTTGAACTGCGTCATTGAAAAATACACAATGCTCATTATCTCTATCTTCAAGAGTTCCAATATGTTTATGCGGCAGGGTTCTATAATGATCCAACCGATCCAGAAACGCTTTGAACTTCTTCGATTTTTCTCCCATTAATTCCCCTTCCTTTCCTTGTCCTGAGATTCCGGCATTCCCCATGATATTTTTGAATTTGATTGACGTTATTTCTATGCAGGGGCGATTTGCAAACGATACAACGCTCCTCGCTCTGGATCATTACAAGAACGTGATACCCAAACCTTTGAACCCGTTTCCAAAGAGGAAGCTTCTCCTCTTCTTTATTCCTTCTTTGCGAGATTTTGTCCGTGGCGTATTTATTTCGGATCATAACTGGACTCCTTTTTGGGCGGCCATGTTTTTTAGTTTCTTTCTCCAATTTTGAATCAACGCTATAAGCTGAAAGGTGTAATATTGAACGTCCCGGTACGTTGAAGCGTCCTCCCACGCCTTCATGCCGATCTCTTTGATTAGTTTTGGGATAAAGACCGATAGATTCCCCGACTTCCTTCGGTTACACACATCGCATTGAGGGCGAATGATCCTCGTGTCGTACCGACAATGATTTTTTAGACCGGGGATTGCGTGACCGGCATCCAGTTCTTTCCAATGTCTAACGGATGAGCAGGTATAACAACGAACCATCCCCGAATCATCAGCATACGAGATCCGCACAAACTTATTTACGATGGCTTGAAGCTTCTCCTTCTCTTTCGCCAAAGTTGTTTCTTTCATCTCTTCTCCTTCCGCCTTGGGCGGGTTATTGATTTGACGATATATGCCTGGTCTTTTTCTAAAACGTATCCCTCGGCTCGTTTTCTACCGCATCCTTCACATGGATGAGTTCGATGATTCATACAACCCCTATGCAAGCATGGCTCTCCACTTTTATATTTAATCTTATGCTCATGCACAAAGTACGTCATACCGTCCCCACCTTCTTCAGAAAAATTAAAAACGCAATTCCAATAAAAAAAGAAATTGCGCATAATACTAATCCGCCAATGTCGTTTTTCCATCCATCCCTTAAAATAATTTGGAACATATTTCCGTAGCAGAACCCTAAACCCAAAGCGATAAAAGTTTTCATTTTTCCACCTTCTTCAGCCGTTCATTACATTTTTCACGATTAGAGCAGAGGCCGCCATTTAATTTCTTTTGCCAGTAAGACTTCTTGAAATATCCACCGCACCGTGGACAATGAATGTGTGTCATGCCTCCCCAACCGGAACCCTTCTTTGAACCGCCCCGATCAAAACCCATATTATTCACCCACCTTCTTCAGAAGAGCGGTGCGTATTTCATTTGCCGTTTCCCAAATATCAGAATGTGTCGGAATTCGTGATTGACTGAACCATCCCTGCCGTCTGATTGCATTGTCGATTGTCGAGACTACGTCAACCCCCAACGTGGCGGGGGAGGAGAGCTTGGCTTTCAATTCCTTAATTTCCCTATCCCTCCAAAATATTCCGTTCAACGCTTTTGCCACAAGTTGAAGAAGACTTAAACTCTGCAATCCCTCTTTGTTAGCATCCAGGTCAAGAACCATTTTATTTCTTGCGTCCTCAATCTCTTTCTCCTTCTCAGCGAGTTGGGCCAATAATCCTTGAATCCTTTCACCGCAAGCTGCCAGTTTCTTGGAGGCTGTTGTTATAGTTTCCGTATCTTGATCTTGGATTGATTCTGCTTCCTTCACGCGGGCTTCGAGGGATTGAACCTGTTGCTTATAAACGTCAACGCCATCCTTCTCATGCCTCAAACAAGACTCCAATTCCTTCACCCTCTCGTCCTGATGCTTGAGCTTGGCTCTCAAATCATAAACCTCCTGTGGAGTCCAATCGGCCTCGCATCCACACTCACATGCTCCACGAGCTTCACATCTGCATCCTTTTCCGTCCGCCATTTTATTTCCCCTCCAGAGCTTGTTTGGCTATTCCATAATGAAGTGAACAACACTCAACTTCTTGAACGCACAGCTTCTTCAACGCCTCCCGTTAAAGTTTTGGTTCTGTTCT
>QGNH01001284.1_pt2 | contig 14721 bp, 20 predicted proteins | sample 1735481 | NCBI WGS metagenome assembly QGNH01 (sample SAMN09239004, study PRJNA386568) | Viral metagenome, whole genome shotgun sequencing project. | reverse complement strand
GCTGCTAGAGAACTTGGCAATAGTATTGCCATGACAGTTTCTTCTATAGCAGATTTCAAAATTGCTTGGAAGAAGATGAAGCCTAAAATCTAACTACAACCCCACAGGAGACCACAATGCGTAAAGAGCAAGTAGAAGTTATTTTCTTCGGAGACCTCCACTTCACGGTGGACCTTTCCATAGCTGATGCTGACCCCGACGTTGGCGCATATGAAGGCATCGACGAGTGGACCTTGGTTGAAGTGCAAGACTCCAAAGAACCCAAAGTACTGGAGTTCTTTACCAAGCTCCTCGATGCCCCTGACTTTAACGACGATTGGCTGGATGCCTGCTGGTCGGAGATTTAGCTATGAACATCCACCAGTACCAAAAGGAAGCCGACAACACCAAGTCCACTTCCTTCTACGCGCCAATCGTGAACTACATCACTGGCCAAACCACCAGCGCCAACATCAACGTGGACGTACTCCACGCCATTGTCGGCATCAGCACCGAGGGTGGGGAGTTGCTGGACGTGGCGAAGAAAGCCATGTTCTACGGCAAGAGTCCAGACTACGTGAATTTGGACGAGGAGATGGGTGATGTGCTCTGGTACATCGCCATCTATGCCAACGCCAGGGGCACCACTATCGAAGCCCTCGCCACCCAAAACAACGCCAAATTACGCCAGCGTTTTCCAAACAAGTTCTCCGAACACCTGGCTAATAACCGCAACCTAGCCGCGGAGAGACAAGTGCTAGAACAACACTCAACAGGAGCCACCGATGGCCAAAGCCAAACCTAAGTCCAAGCCCAAACCCAGCGCCCCCGTAAGAGGCGTCGATAACATGGCTCACATTCCAACCTACGATGAATGGGCTGAGGCCCAGGCAACCGTAGCCATTGAGCCCAGCGCAGAAGCCTTCATCCAAATGGACAATTCCATCCTCCCCAACTATCGCCTGGCTATTTACTTCGCCTCCAAAACTGACCACGCCCCTATGGCCAAGCTCCTCCAAACTGAATGGACCGAGTTCACCTGGACCAGCCGGTGGCCTTTGTACGTCGGCAAGGTGGAGCATTTCCAAAACGAAGCAATGGCTAAGATTGGCTGGGAATATGATCTTGCTGATATTCAAGCAGCCAATGTGGTGCTGGTTTTCTCCAAGCCAGAAGACACTCTGCGCGGGGCGCTGGTGGAGGCCGGTATGGCCATAGCCCTTGGCAAGAAAGTCCTCGTTGTCGGTGAGAATGACTCCTATGGCACTTGGCAGTACCACCCGCTTGTGCTCCACGCTCCAAATATGCTACAGGCACGGAACATACTCCGTACTTTAGCACTCTAGACTAAAACGCCCACCAGCAATGGTGGGCGTTCTTCCATTAGAACAACACCCACGCAGGACCACCAATGGGCGACCTCATCGCAACACACCAGCTAATTAGCCTCGACCATCAAAACGCTGATCAGGTATATAATGCTCTTGATTGCGCAGTGACCTTCGAGGTTTGGGAGCAATTACAGAAAAACTTCAACGAAAGCCCCATGATCTACAACTTCGAGCGGGCACTCCAAGCCCCGGCGTTGGAGATCATGATGCGAGGCTTCAAGATCGACCAGCTGGAGCGGGACCGTGCCATCAAAGCCCTCCGAGCCGAGCACTCTCGCTTGGAGTCCATTCTCCATCGCTACGCCACGGCCATTTGGGGCAAGGGCGTAAACGCTCGCAGCGGCCCCCAGCTCAAGGACTTATTCTACAACCACATGAAACTCCCCGAAGTCTGGACCTCCATCAAAGGAGTCAAAGACCTGCGGATGAACCGTGAGACTTTGGAAAAGATCGAAGTCTACTTCCACGCCCGGCCTATTGTGGCTTGTGTGCTGGGCATCAGGGAATTGGAGAAGAAGCTCCAAGTTTTGGAGAGTGAAGTAGATCCCGACGGGCGGATGCGGACAAGTATCAACGTCGGTGCTACTGAGACCGGACGTTTTTCCTCCAGTAAAAGTACCACCGGCACAGGCTGTGTACTACCAACAACTGAAGTATTAACTAAATATGGCTGGGATCAGATCCAATACATTCAAGAAGGAACTGAAATTGCTCAATGGAGTCTTGATGGTAAGATAGAGTTCGTTCCTTGCAAGATGTTCAAGACTGAATTTGAAGGCAGTATGCTTCAAATGAAAACAGAGCAAGTACAACAAACTTTGACACCAGGCCATAGAGTTGTGTTTCAAGATTTCTCTATGACTAAATGGATAGTTGAGTCTGCGCAGATAGCATCGGGTCGTTCTCAAATAGCTCTTCCATTAGGGGGTTTTTATCGTTCTGGCAAACTTGACTATCCAAAATATGTCGCTATGCTTATGGCTGATTTTGAAAAAACTCCTTGGCAATGGAGAGGTTCTTTCAAAAAGAACAGAAAGAAAGAGCGCTTCTTGCAATTAGCTGAAGAATTTAATCTGAATTGGCATGAGTTAAAAACAGATCGAGAGGATTACAGAAGATTTGCTGTTAAAACTACAGAAGACTATCCAAAGAAGTGGGGTAGTTGGATTTTGGATTTAACTTATGAGTCAGCTTGTGGTCTTTTAGAAGAAGCCAGGCATTGGGACTCAACAGATATGGCTTTACAAAAAGCCAATGTTGGTCCTAGCTTTACTTTCTTTACAGCAGATAAAGAACAAGCAACATGGTTTGCAACTCTTGCACACATTTGTGGCAAGAGCGCTAGTATTCGTATGTGTGAACAGTCTGCTGAGTCTTGGTCAACTACAGTTATGTGGCATGTTCATGTCAAAGAAAGAAAGCACGCCAGAGTTTATAAAAAACATTGGACTCCGGTTCCATATACAGGAACAGTTTATTGTCCTCAAGTTCCATCGTCTTATTGGCTGATGCGTGAGAACAATTATATTAGTGTAACCGGCAATACAAATATGTTTAACATCTCCGAAAAAATGCGGAGAATGTTTATTGCGGACCCCGGCTGGAAACTCGCAGCCATCGACGCAGAGCAAGCAGAGTCTAGGGAGGTTGGCTGGATTTGTTGGAAGCTGTTTGGGGACAGCAATTATCTGGATGCTTGCGAAGCAGGTGATTTGCATACTGCCACCTGCCGACTTGTTTGGCCGAACCGTGCCTGGACCGGAGACTCCAAAAAAGATCGACTCATGGCCGAGGAAATCTTCTATCGTCACTATTCCTACCGAGATATGTCAAAACGCGGAGGACACGGCACGAATTACTTTGGTCAACCTTTCCAAATAGCTCGTCAACTTAAAGTCCCTCCTAAGTTGGTCGAGGACTTCCAAGATAAATACTTCACTGCCTACCCAGGCATTACTAAATGGCATCGCTGGGTAGCAGAGCAGTTGCAGACTACACAACAGATAACAACCAGCTTCGGCCGCGACCGCCACTTCTTCGGCAGGCCCAACGATGACGCTACGCTCCGTGAGGCCATCGCCTACGAGCCCCAAAGCTGCACCGCCGACCGCGTAAACATTGGACTATTGAGAATATGGGAGCAAATGGGCAAGCGCGTCCAAGTCCTATTGCAGCTATACGACGCAGTATACTTCCAATACCGCGAGGACGACAACGAAGCAGAAGTGTTGAACCAGGCGCTGGCGCTTATGGACGTCCCCCTCTGGCACAACGGCCGCAAATTCACCGTCCCCGGTGAGGTTAAAGTTGGGTGGAATTGGGCCTCTGCCGTGACTCAAGCTGATGTGGATTTGGCGATCAAGCGCGGGCAGAAGCCACCAGCTTTGAACCTAGATGGGCTGAAGAAGTGGAAGGGATCGGATGACCGCCGGAGAACGTCTTTACTTGATCGGATCATGTGAAAACATCAAAAATAACCCGGATTTTTTGGCCGCCTGATAGGGTGCAATGCCGGGGGCGGGTTCGCCTATCCCCTTCCCTTTGACCCCCCTAGAAACGCCTTAAAATCATTCCACCTTCGACATTACCAACCAACCGGAGACTCAAAATGACCCTAAGCTGTGACACCTGCAAGTTCTTTGTCCGAGGCAAGCGAACTTGGACTGGTACTGCATTTGAGTGGATCACCACCGAACGCCTCCCCAAGGATGCTGGCGCTGTTATACTCTACGGCGACTGCCGACGCAATGCCCCAATCCCAGCGAGCTTCGAGGACGGCAGCGAGTTTCCACGAGTCCACCCCGACGACTGGTGCGGGCAGTGGATTAGGAGTGATAAGCTATGACTGAGCGCAAAGGTGACGACAGCAAACGCATCCCTGGCTGCACTAAAGACAATGAAAATCGCTGTCCTTATATGGAAGAAACCGGCGGTGGATTTGCGGGCGAGCAATATCACTGTGACAAATGTGGTGCTGCTTACTATCTTGACTACGACGACATGAAATAGGAGCCCCGATGACCAAAGTAATCTTCCTCAACGGCCCACCGCGCTCTGGCAAAGACACCAGCGCTATTCTCCTCAAGCGTTTTCTTTTCAACTCCGACAACATTCACTCAGTAAAGCGCATGGGCTTCGCTGACCATCTCAAAAACGCCACCCATGCCAGCTTAGGCTTGGACCTACCCTTCGACCACTACGAAGCCCAGAAAAGCACACCCCTTCCAGATTTCTTCGGCAAAACCCCGCGCGAGGCATACATCGCCCATTCTGAACTCTACATGAAACCAGTCTACGGCCTGGACATATACGGCCAGCTTTGGCTCCGCGCCGCCATCGCCACACCCAACGTAGCTTATTGGCTCATCCCCGACTCAGGCTTCACCTTCGAGGCCCAGCCCGTGATGGAGCACTACGGAGTTGGTAACTGCCTCCTAATCCGTCTTCACCGTGAGGGCTACGACTACAAGGGCGACTCCCGATCCTACATCACTCTCCCCTGCAAAACCATCGACATACAAAACAACGCCAGCGTCACAGAACTGGAAGTAGCCCTAAGAAATGCGGTTGGAACCTGGCTCCAGTCCCACAGGGGAGCGCTTAAGTAGCTCTCCAGTGGATTGGCTTGACAAATACATGGCGTATACCGCCGGGATGCCAACTCCAGACATTTACCGTTTGTGGAGTGGGATAACTGCGATCAGTGGAGCGTTGGAGCGACGAGTGTGGGTGGAGACAGGGAAGGGGAAGATTTACCCCAACCTATATGTTATGCTGGTGGGGTTTCCCAGTGTCGGCAAAAGTCAGGCTATTGGTCCGGTTAAGGAACTGTGGGTGAAAGCTGGCAAGCTTCTCCGCGTCGCCCCCGACAACGTGACCAAGCCTGCGCTGATTGACCTGCTCCAAAAAAACTCCCGTTGGATCACCGAGGGCTCTCCCGCCGCCGCTGACATGGAGTACCACACCACCCTACTCCCCGTCCCTGAGTTCGGCATCCTCATGAGTCGCCATGACCTTGAGTTCATCTCCGTCCTCAACCATATCTACGACAATCCTCCCAACTACCGAGAGGAGCGCCGCACTATGCAAGGCAACAACCCAGACATCACCAATCCCCAGCTGGTAATGCTCGCCGGTGCTCAGCCAGACTTTCTGGCATCAGTCCTCCCCGAAGAAGCATGGGGCATGGGCTTCTGCTCCCGGATCATAATGATCTACGGCAGCGAAACTCCACAAATCGACCTCTTTGGAGAGCCTTTGGAGTCCAGCGACGACCTACGGGATGAGCTGGTAGCCGGACTGTTGGACTTGGCGCAGGATAAAAACTACGGTCGGATGCAATGGCAACCGGCGGCCAAGGCTGCTCTTGAGCTCTGGTACAAAGCCGGTATGCCGCCCCAACCAAACCACACTCGCCTTGCCCACTACACCGGGCGACGCATCCTGCAAGTTATCAAACTCATAACCGTCAGCGCAATGGCCCGAGGCGGTGCCAGGCTCATCCTCGAAAGCGACGTAGAGCGGGCAAAGCAATGGCTTACCGATGCTGAAAAAGTAATGCCAGATATTTTCCGCGCCATGCTCAGCAAAAATGACGCGGAGTTGCTTGGGGAATTGCACTTCTATATGTGGCGGCAATGGGCCACGGTGGCGCCCAGCGAGCGCAAGCCAGTCGCAGAAGAGTCGGTTTACAACTTCCTGTCCCACCGTGTTCCTAGCGATAAAATCGCCAAGATCATTGAAGTGGCGGAGAAGTCAGGGCTGCTGGTTCACAACGCTGGAGGCGGATGGGTTCCAAAACCCTTCGAGTCCCTGCGTGGCTAAGTACCGGACAGAGCGGTGCTCTGTTGGGGACTATAGGTGGTGTGTGGTGGATTTAGACGGCAGTCGCCAAGATGGAACCTATATTATTGCTCTTTGTCGGTTCGAGCGGACTGCGATTTTGCTAGCGAAGCTTTTGCAAAAATTTTACTAAGGAGGCGAACATGAAGTTTATTTTTTGGTTTGGTACTGCTTGGGTGCTTGGTCTTTTGCTGATTGGTAGCCTCCAGCAAATTGACCAAGACCTCAAGTCCAATACCTTGGCGATATGGGCTACGCAGCGATAGCTTCCTGAAACAAATACTGGCTTTGCCCCACCACCGTAGCACCTAGAGCGGTGTTGTAGTAGTCCTTGTGGTAGTTGGCCAAGCCTACATAGTCAGTTGCCTCCGGCAAAGCCGCTGGTGCCCGAATATACTTCACCCTCGCCATCGCAAAAGCGTAGTACAAATTCCCCTCCAGCTGCTCCACAATATCCAGCCCCATCACAGTGAGCTTCCTCACCGCCGCGGCGATTTGAGCATTGGCAGCAAAGTCCAAAAAGTTATCATAGCAGTCTTGCAAGGTCGCCGGCTCCATCTGGCAAACTCCCAGCGCTGGACCGCCCCCCACCTGCCTCACATAAATCCCCCCACTCTCTACCAGCATCGTCCCCAGCAGTAAGTTCACCGCAGCTGGGCTATTCCACCGCGCCGGGAAGAGCGTCAGCACCGGCTCGATGACTTGGGTTTTGATTTGGCTGGGGTCTAGACCAGTTGTCATTTGCAATACTCCATACTTTGAGCACATAATTCCGCTAGTCGATCACAAGTGGACTTAAGCTGCCCTCGCAGGGCATCCACTTGCCCGAAGGCCGCGGCGGCACTTTCCTGGCTAGAAATGGCGGTTTGGGTCAACTGCTCGCAGCGCTGCTGTAAGGCTTCCACTAAGGCGCAGGTTGCCACGTAGTCCCTAGCCAAATCCAGCCCTGAGATACCTTGGGAGCCATTCAGGAAGGGCTCAAGCTCGTTGGGTGAAATCATGTGGCCTCCATTAGTGGGCAACATTCCATTAGAACAACACCCACGTTAGTATTCCACCAAAACACAGCCTCCGACAGCCCCACCACCAGTATAAGTAGGTGCACTATTTCCCGCCGCAGCGCCACTTCCGCCCTGCCCATACACACTAGAGCCAAAACCATTGCCACCATATCCCGCCCCGCCAACTTGAAAGCTAGAGTGTCCAGTAAAATACCCACTTCCACCGATGCCAGATGTGACTAATCCGCTGGTATTTGCAAGGCAAAATCCCCATCCACCAGCCTGTTCATTTGTATTTATGAGTCCACCTGAGGCGCCATAAACCGGCGAAGCTCCTATTGTTATTGTCCCTAGAGCCCCTGCCACGCCAACTGTGCCACCCTGTCCACCAACTGCTACAAGTCCATTAAAGCTTGTAGTGTTTCCGGTAGTTCCATTTGCACCAGCAGTACCAGTAACTCCACCACCACAGTAATATGAAATAGTCTGCCCTGGTGTGACATTAAAATATCCAACACACCACGACCCACCGTTACCGCCCGAACCTACGGAGTACTGAGAAGCACCTGTCGCAGGAGTACCTCCCCCAGATCCACCGCCTCCAATAGCAGTGGCCTTAATTCTAAAGACACCCGCAGGTACAGTGAAGGTGTTTGGGGAGCCAGAGGTACCGCCAGTAAGCACTTGCATATTTGCAAACCCACGGTGCTCCTGTGCAGCGCTCTGCAGCTGAAAATAAGTTCCGTCGTAAACCAGCTGACTCACACCACCCGCAAACAGTTGCCCAGGCAGCAACGGCGTCAAGTCACTATTAACAATAGTCACTGCGCCAAGGCCATTGACGTTGATGCTTGGAGTTGTGCTGGTGTTGGAATTTGCGACCTTAACCTGCACCAATCTCCCGAGCAGTGAGCCTAAGCTGGCAGGCACTGGGCTCAGGGTCGCCACTAGTGCATTCACACTGCCACTGTCCACCGCATACAAGCTCGCAACAGAGCTAGCAGGCAGCGTTCCTTGGGTCTCCGTGGCCAAGTTAATCTTGGGAGCCTGCCCGGCATTGCCGCTGTGGTGGCTGTTTAAGAGCCCCGCAAGAAATGGCGCATAAGGGTAGTTGTTTGGGACGCCTGTGCCCACGCTCGGGCCAGCAGTTAGTATCTCGCTGGTGGTGATGGCGGTTTGCCCGTAACTCAAATCCACCAAATACATCGGCACCCAGCCGCTTGTCGGACTTGGCGGAGTCTCACTTCCTGTGGTTGCTGCACTTCCCAGCACTACCTGCACCACTACCAGCCCCTGCCGCACCGTCGGCGTAGTATCCCCGTCATTCCCCGGCCCTTGAAACGGCTCATTGGGATTAGCAGAGTTGTAGAAAAACAACAGCCCGCCGTTCGGGTCCGCGGTGCGAATGGAGTCCACTTGGGAGTATTGCGCTTCGATCAATGCCCAGCGACTTTGGCCGGTGGTGAGGCCGGAGGTGCTTAGGGTCACTTGGCTTGCTGCCAAAAAGCCCTGCTGGGTTATGACTGTAGTATCCTGAGGAATAGCTCCGTTTGCAGTAGCATCTGCTGGAGCTTGCTGGTAAATTCGCCCCGCGGTGAGGTTTATTGTCAGACTGGGTACTGTGGTCTGGGACCCAGCAAATCCACTCAGCACTGTAGTCGTGGAGTTCAAAACATCCTGTACCACCGTCCCGAGCGCTACTAGCGCGTCATGGTCCCCTTCCACTAAGTCAAAAGTCCGGGACTGGTTCTGACTCCAAAAAATAGTTCTATCCATTTTACTTCCCCGTATTGGCACGAATGTCAGCGAGTTGCTGTTGTACCTGTGCTAATTGCTCTGATATGTTGGCCTCCGCAGCCAACTGGTCTACGTTAGCTTTTTGAAGCTCTTCGATTTCTTGGGAGTGATAGTTAAGGGTAGTAGTGATGGCGCTGATGGAATTGGAAAGAGACCAAATCAAAGAACCAACTGCAACAAGTCCAGCTGCCCAAGGGCCTAGTGCTTTTAACGTAGCCATTGTGGGAGTGTCTTGTGCTTCGCTCATCTTTTTATCCTTTTTTTGCAGCCAGGTCGTAGTCATGATGCCACCAAGTCACAGTGCCAAGCATTCATGCCCTGCACCGCAAACCAGTCTTTCTCAAAATTACAGGTCTCGCCCCATGTGGCGTCCTCAAACCGGCTCCCGATGACGCCAGTGCCGAGAAAGCAGTGGCCCCCATCAGCCGGGCTTCCGGCGATATTAGCCCAATCGTACTGCGTCATGTTAGCTTGCGTCAGCATTGCCGTCATAAAACAAAACCCGGTGTCAATAATGGATTGCTCCATGCCGTCAAAGTCATCCAAAGCAAGGGCCTCAATGTTTGCCAGCTTGTAGCCGCCAATCGGCGCGGCCATCCAGCGGTTAATTAGGGTTTGCGGATTGAGGCCGATGTCAGCTGGCATCCCGCCGAGCTCCACGTACAGCGCGCTTGGCTCCGCGTTGTTGATAGGCCGGTAGATGCCTTTGCGTCGGTCCATGATGCTGGCGGCGTTGTAGGCCGCAAAGCACAGGCACGAACCGTGAGCATCCTGCACGTAGAGCGGCGTGTCTTGGATGAAGCCATAGGCTTTCGGGTACTGCACAGCCGCCACGGCGCGCGGACGCAGCGGGGCTATGAAGGTGTTGGGGCGGACGCCGGGTTTTCTCATCACCCCACCTCCACAAACTCAACGAGCGCGACAACATGCCACGTATCGCTATTCGGCGCGGTGAATGACAATGCCAATGCGCCATAAGTCGTATCAGCGGCGACGGTAACAGACGCGCCCGAACCAGTGCCGGTTGAAAGAGATGTGGGAGTTCCTGCTGCCCAGGTTGTGCTACCAGACCCCGATGTGGATTGCAAAAGCCCCAGGGGCAATTGCCATGTAAAGGTATTGCCGTTCGTCGTGTGATCGGTAGCTGAAAGGATTATTTTTACCGCAAAACCTGCTGCTGGATAGTAAATCGAAGCGAGGTTTTGCGCCGACAATGTTGATGAGCCATCGCATGTAAGGCGAGTTGCGCTCGTGTTTGATGTGGTTGCCTTGAGCAAAATCCGAGAAACCTGAGCATCTCCTGCATTTACAAAACTACCCGCAGCTTGTGTCCACTTATTATTACTGACGACGTTCGCTTGGTATCCAACGGCCAAACAGTTGTTTCCCGATACGGTATTCAAGTCCCCTACAGAAAAACTGTAATTACCGGAATTTGTTGAATTGCCACCAATTACGCCACCAAATCCTCCAGAAAAAGTGTTGGCGGCACCTATGTTCAGACCGTAGCCGCCCGACATGGTAAGAGAAGATCCAACAGCTACAGTATTTCCAGGAGTGCCAGAACCTGTAATACTATTACCAACCCAAATGCAATTCCCGGCTCCTGGATTTACGTTAACAGAAGAACCAAAGCTTATTGAGTTGCTGCCACCCGCGAGGCAAGAGGTTCCTCCCGCCAATGAGTTCGAGGCAGTCGCTTCGCTGCCCGACCCTGCCAATAGTGTTGCAAAATTTCCAGTTGCGGATTGATACCCCGCCGTTCTAACGGTTTGAAGATCAACGGAACCTGTTCCTATTGAATGACCACCCAAGGCAGACCCATCATGCAGGTTGGCGGAAAATCCAACTCCCAAGCCATTGTTCCAAGCATCATTGAAATAGACGTTAGTCAGCGCACTTGCGTTGATCGTTTTTGTCCAGTTTTGCGTGCTCTCGGTTGTGCTTATTTTTAAGGGATAAGTAAGAAGTGCAGTCACCGTCAAAGACAAGCCACTGGAATCCAAAGCTGAATCAAGATTGATAAAGATTGGCCCTGACGTATTTACATAAATATCATTAGCCGCTGTTCCACTGTTTACAATCTGCCCATCAATGGAAACGTGGCTTACGCCGCCCCCGGAAGAAGGAGAAGCAAAGTTCAATGCTGTAACACCTGAAGTTAAGGCGACCAACTCAAGACCGTAAATTCTGACTCCATAAACCGCACCCGTGTATGTAGAATCACCTAGCCGCAAAGCAGAATATCCAGACGCTTCAGCTTCAATACGAAGACCAAATATCTTAATGAGTCGAACGGGCGATATGCTCTGGTTTCTGATAACAAAACTATCCCCATTCGAGTGAAAAATGTTGACATTGTAAAAGACAAGCTCGTTTGTTGAGTCAGATAATCCCTGGCTGTCAATATCTATCACGGGCTTTGTGCTTGTACCTGAAAGCCAGCACCTTATGCTCCGAAATTCAGACTCCCTAATGCAGCCGACCGTATTGCTTCCAGTTACACCTCCCATGCAAATTACTGAGCCTGGAAAACAATTGGCTTGAATGTCGTCAGCAAAGAAAAAGTCCATTATATTGTAAAGTCCAATGGCATTGATGTTCGCTGTTGAAGCAAGGTTGCCGTTAAAGCCGAGGCCTATGGCGAACCCTCCGCCGGTAAGTTGACCATTCATGGATTTTGGATTGTTGCTATAAGTCGTGTTTTGCCAGCAATTTCCCCAGCTAAAAACATCGTAAGCATAAGCGGGGTCAATCACAAAAACAGTCTGCGTTGAACCGTCGCCAAGCACGCCAATCGGACAAGCGTTGAACATCGGGAGCTGTGTCGAATAGATGTAGTAATACCCGGCTGGCGCATAAATGTAACAATATCCGCCCGCTGAAAAAATGCTTATCGCGTGATTCATGGCCGCCGCGATGGCAGCACTATCGTCCGCACCCCAGGCCAGATTTGTGTTCGCCGCGGAAAGTGCGGTGTTGGCGATGTGTCCGAGTGTAATGGCAGTCGGAGATGTGTACCCGGCAATCGTCGTCGTCAGCACGCCGCCGCTTGTTCCGGCGCCAGGAATTTGGATTGTCTTGCCAACATCGCTCGCGGCGAATAGCGAATTAGATGTGGAAAAAGCCGTGCTGTTCAGGGCGACCGTACAATTTGTCGAAGATTGCTGCGTATTCCCAAGCGCCCCAAAGTCTTTGACGTTGATGCCGAGATCGGTCGCCCGATCTGGCAACGCGCGCGGCGTTGTGCTGCCGGTGGCTGTGGTTTGAGAGCCAAAACCAGATGGCGTTAGGTATGGGAGAAGAGATTGGCTCATGACACCCCACCCCAAACCAAAAACACCGCCGCCAGCAGATTGCGCATATTAGACCCCGCTCACCGTCAGTATCGCCCGCGCCTGATCCGGCGTCATGGCGCTCGTGGAAGCCCCCACCGGAGCCGCCAGCCCGAACACCGCAAACAGCCCCGGCACCAGCACCGAGGCCGCTTCGAGCACCAACGTAAGCTGCGGCGCGGCTGTGCCGATAAACACCGAAAGCGGCGGCGTGGTGGCAAGCTGGAGCGCCCCATCGACGGCTTTCTCAATGTTCTGGACCAGGGTATTCGCGGCGACGGGTGCCAGGGTCGTGTAGACAGTGGAGGCCAGCGTAGCGCCCTGTGATACGTCCGCAACCAGCGTGGCGAATAGCGCGGCGTCTGCCGCTGGAACGCCTGGCAGGGCTTGCAGAACCGGCACGAACGCGGAGAGTTTGTTGGCAATAAGCTGCGCGTCGGAGACGACGGTTTGCACGGTGGCGGGATTACACCCGGCCAGCGCCGTGGTGGCGAGGAAGGCGGCGGCTAAGCCGGAGATAGAGCGACGTGTGAGCATTTCATATCCTTTCAGTGTTTTTCAGAACGGTTAAGCAAAGTTTCTTCAAGTGCATCACAGCAATGGCGCAGTTTGCTCGCGCTCCCACATTTCCGCGAAGTCACGGAATTGCGAGAGGGTTCGGAAGGCTTCAAGTCGGGTCATTTTGCGGCACCGGCTGGCATTGGCGCAACATTATTCACCAACGCCTTAATACGCGCCGCGGCGATCCCAGCCGTGCCGCTACTCGCCACATACGCATGGGCTTCCAAAAGCGCGGCCTTCCTCTCATCGCTGACCGCCGCCGAAATTGCTTCGGCCATTTCAGGCAATCCGCCAGAGCAGGACTGCATGATGCGGAGAATAGCGGCGGTGTGCATTTTAGGACTTGACGGCTGGCATGGGTGCAGTGCCAGCCACCGTAGCCGTCGGCATCATGGCTTTCGCCACCTCGCCGGATACTGCGGAAGCAATCGCATCGGGCGTGTACCCCAAAGCATCGGCTGTAGCTTTCAGCTTTGCCCCCGCCGAGTTGATGGCATTCGCCACGGCGGCGGATTTCACTTCCACTGTCATATTGTGGCTGGCCACGCTGGAAAGTTCATCCAGCGCGAATTGCCCGGCCAGCGCCACCAGCTTTGAGAAATCATTCATCAGCGCGGAATTGGCCGCGATTTTTGCGTGCGCTTGGATTACATTCAGCGCAGCTTTGCCCAGCACGCCGAAAACGCCCGCGATGACGGGAGTGATGACGGTCCAGGCCCAGGCTAGGTCTATCGTGGGGGTTGTCATTTCAGTCTCCTATTGCGCAGTTATCGAAAAACTCTCCGTCGCCGCCGTGCCAATCGCCACATCCTCGCCCGTCACGGTCACGGAGAACGTGCCAGCAGCAGGCGGCGTGCCGGTGAAAACCCCGTTGGAAAACGCCAGCCACCCCGGCAACGAATTGCCATTCGCCAGCGTAGCCGTGTACGTGATCGCATCGCCCGCGTAGCCCACGAATGGCGTCACGGTCACGGTGTCTGGGCTTTGCTTCGCCACGGTCTGGGTGCCCATCTGGGTGAAGGTTGGCGTCACGGCGGCGGTGGACAGCAGGCTGGATTTCTCCGTAGCGGTCAGGTCCGCAGCGCCGCCAGTTACGGTCGTTGGATAGCCGTACTGCCCGCCCTGCCAGACTTCAATCAGCGCGGTGCCGTCAGCGAGAGTGTGCTCGGGCCACCAGTAGAGCGTGCCGCCCTGGCAATTCACGGCGGCGCAGTACGCGGCGTTGCGGGTGTTCGCGGCGGCTAGGGAGGGTTCCGAAAGGAAGTAGTGGGGGCCGTCGGCTAGGGCGACGGTGGGGGCGAGGAGGATGGCGGCTATGAGGAGGCGTTTCATTGCGTCACTCCCGCGATGCCGAAGAAGGCGGCTTGGTTTGTTTCCAGTGTGGTTTGATCGGAGCGCAAAAATATCGCTGATAAAATTACAACCGATTCTGATAAGTTTATCAGACTTTTTCCAATAACGAGACCTGTGCTTGTTCCCGTTCCAGGAGAACTTGTTCCTAAACTTCCCCCATTTGTATAAACTTGAGAACTTGACGATCCTGAAATCAGGTTTGTCGTTCCAATGTATAAGGTATTTGATGAAATGGCCACGCTGCTTTCAGGGTTATACCCTGCTTGAAACGAAGCATATAAGTGATTGTCGCTTTTAATTCCAAGAAGATACGAAGAACCCGAAGATGCTGACAATATGGGGTAGTAGGACGATGTTGAAGTTGTCCAGGCAAAAACCGAATTTGACGAAACTGTAGAGGGAATTGTGGAAATTCCAGTATTATTCAGAAATGTGCTGTTGGTAAAAACAACAGTCGGCACA
>QGNH01000181.1_pt3 | contig 14721 bp, 27 predicted proteins | sample 1735481 | NCBI WGS metagenome assembly QGNH01 (sample SAMN09239004, study PRJNA386568) | Viral metagenome, whole genome shotgun sequencing project. | reverse complement strand
ATGGCCAGAGACAGGGAGAGCGCCGGTTGCGAGTGCGGGGAGGGAGAGTTGTGCCCGGAGTGCCTTGAGTACGCGGCCAACGACGCCCACCATGAGAACTTCCGGCAGACCGACACGTTCAGTTGGATCGCCAGCGATCTTAACCGAGTGCCGGAGAGCCGGAGGGAGGGGTTGTGGGAAGCCTACGACGTGGGCGTGGAGGTTGGGATCAGGAAGGGCGTGGCCAAGCGATTGAAAACGAAGAAGGGGGCGACGCCATGAGGTACGAGGTTGACTATTACAACGCCAATTTCGCCGTCCGGACAAAGATCGTGGAGGCGTCCGACGAGAAGCTATTGCCGTTCGTCCTAAAAAAGCAGGACAAGCGGTTCGAGAAGATCAAGAAAGTCAAACCGCTCGACATACCACAGGGAGGGGAAGCAGATGGAGCCACAGGTAAGTAATCAGCCACCGGGGGCGATCCACTTGCCGCCGCCACAGCCGGAGGCCGTCCATAGCGTCACGCGGCTCCGGGCCATCATGGACGAGATCATGGCCCAGCGCGAGGAGATCAGCAGGGCGTTCCCCCGGAGGCGGAGATGAAAAAGAAAGCGATCCGAGAAGACCGTCCGGGCTGGTTTGACCTTTCTTCAAAGTGCCGCAAAGTACACGATATTCCTAAACTCGCAATTTCTTTTCCCGGAATCGAGAAATTTGTCAGAATAGGAGATGGTTTATCAAGTCCACCGGGAGTTCCAAGGTATCGTCTGGGCCGAACTTTGAGGCCATTCTTTGAAGGTCGTGACACTTGTGGAGCGCCTTCCGGTCGCTGTCAAGCCGTCGAGAAATCAAAAGTTCCAGACCGTCCAAGTAGGCTACTACGGGGGACTTGGGGGCTTCTGTCATATTGCCCTACCTTTCGTTTTTCCCTCTCCGACATTACGGCAGATCGTAAGAGCCGCCGCCTTATTTTAATTTCATGATATACGGCAAATCGTGTGCCACGTCACTGGCGGCTTACAACAGATGGTTAACGGCATGTCGTATGTTACAGTCCATTGTATTTCGGCCCTGTGTCTCTCGCTCAGTCGCGGGGCCGGGAGTGATTCACAGCACAGGGGCAAAATAAATCCCCTCCGCCCATTGACTCAGCAACTACAATGTATTATAATGTATTCGTCACAAGGGACTGAGGAAATGGAAATGAAAACCAAAAACAAGGAGGTCGAGATGAAAAAGGCGGGAATGGCAATCGTAATGCTCGCGACCGTCGCGATGCTCGCAGGGTGTGACAAGACGAAGAACCCGGTCGATCCGATTCAGGGCAACGTGTACAGCATGACGCCCCTCTCCGGGGGGAACAGGACGGTCACAATGGGCCACAATACCATGTACCTGAGCTACGGACGCTACACCGGAACCTATCAGATCAACAGGTCGCAATAACGAGATCAATCAACCAACACACGGGGGAACAAATGAGCGAGACAATGGTTATGGACGGGCCGACCGACATGAAGGAAGTGCTCGAAAACCGCATCACGAAGAAGATCAAGGAGGCGGAAGCGCGGTCGAGCGGAGTGCTGGACACGATCCGCAACGAGGGGAAGTTGCTTACGGACATGGTTCCGGTGCTGGGGGAGAACGGCCACCTGAGTTTCGAGGCCAACGGGACGGTTAAAATGGCGATCAACAGCAAGGGCGAGATCACGCAGTACGAAATGCACCCGCACTCAGTCGTGCAGGCGGGCGAAAAGCTGGGAATCCCGTCCGGCTACATCAGGAACCTTGTCGCGGGGAACGAACCGTGGCAGAGGGAACTCGCGGCCCGGACGCTGAACGATCACGCCAGCCACAGCAAGCGGCAGAAGGTACTTGTCAGGGCCGTGGGAACGCAGGTCAGGGCGGTGCTCTCCGACGTGTACCGCAGGCTCGATAGCGGCCTGATTTACGAGAGCTTCCTGAAAGCCGTCGCAATAGAGGGCGGGCAGGTGATCGACGCATGGGCCGACGAAACCCGGAGCGCAATCGAAGTGATCCGGCCCAACCTGATCCCGATACCGACGGAGCGGAACGGACTCCGCTACGTGGCGTTCGGAATCCGGATCAACACAAGCGACTTTGGCGACGGAGCCTTGGAACTCCGGAGCTTCCTGATGGAAGGGATTTGCCTGAACGGGGCGGTCGCGGAAACGATGCTCCGGCAGATTCACTCAGGGAGCCGGATCGACCCGAACCTGAAACTCTCCGAGCGCACGTACCGGCTCGACACGCAGACGCAGGCCAGCGCGATCCGGGATTACGTCGGCCAGCTCTTCAGCAAGGAGCGGGTGATCGAGCTTGGACGCGGGATTCAGGCCGCAAGCGCCAAGGTCGTGGACATGACCGCAGAGGTTAAGCGCCTCCCGAAGCTGGGACTCACGAAGGGCGAAGCCGACGCCGTGGACGCGGTGCTGAAACAGAACGATCCGGCGGACGGGCTGGAAGGTGAGGGAACCCTGTACAAGCTCACGCAGGGGATCACGGCGGTCGCCCGGAAAGCCGAAGCGCGGCGCAAGCGAGAACTTGCCGAGATCGCGGGAGCCTTGATGCTCTCGAAAAACTAACCAACCACGCGATCCCCCCGGCCTGAGAACCGGGGGATTCTTGTATTTCAGGGGGAAGGATGAGACATTTCGGGGCGACGAAAGTAGGTGACGGAGGCCATACGGCCACGATATATTTTCTCTATCCCTTGACAACGCGAATACAAACGAGTATATTGTATTCGTCACACGGAAAGGGGAAACGAGATGGACAACGAAAAGGGGAGCGGCAACGGGACGGCGGGGGCAACAAAGCGGTTCGACGCGATAAGCCACTTTCGGGGCGACAAGCGGGAGATCGTGGTTCCGGTCGCAGAAATGACCGGCGACGTGCTCCACGACCTCGACGTGATATTCAAGTACGGGCAAAACGACTTCCAGTCCCGGCCCTGTCCCTCATTGTCGGTGGGCGACCTTGTGTTTGTGAGCGGGGTGTGCTACGTGTGCGAGCCTTTCGGATGGGTCAAGGGGGAAGCGGCAACCCCGGCGACGGTCGCGGCGATCAAGGAACTGTGGAAGGTGTCCGAGATCAGGCCCGACACTCTCAGCCCGGAAGCGGCGGCGGCAAGGGCAAAGCGGATTGAGGAGTTGATAGCGGTCGAGGGCGTCGTGAGATGGTTGAACGACGGACTCCGGGAAGGGTTGATTGAAGAAATGAACGAAACTCACGCCAGCTAAGGAGACAAGCCATGTATGGCAGAATTGCGGGCGGTCGGAGGGATAGACACTTAGGCATGACACAGGGGGCAACCATGCAGACGACAGCTATAGAATTAAGCACATTGGAGGTCACGCCGGGGGGCGTGATCGAGCAGGCCAAACCACGGTCGCGGGTCAAGAGCATCACGATCACGCGGATCGAGGGCGAGGCGTCGGAGATTGACGAGTGGCGCGACGACGGCGAGGGGTTCAAGGAGCGGACGGTCGAGAGCTTTGTCAGGGCCGACACGATCCTCCGCCGCATGGCCGCGACAGCGCCTGACGACGGCACGTACAACAAGGTTGATTTCGTCGTCACGTGGGCGAACGGCGACAACTATCAGGGAACCTACGACTTGAAGCGCCACGACACAGGCCATTGGCAACAGCTACAGAGGCAGATCAGGGGGTTTCTCCGCTACCTTGCTGGCGAGTTCAAACCCGAGCACATGACGCAGGAGGAGTACAACGAGCGGTTGGCCGGACGCCCGGAGGAAGAAGCGCAGGCGCGGCATATGCTTGACACGCTGGACTTGAGCTAAGGAGCGGACATGGGAATCAAAGAGCAAATCGTGAAGCTGGAAGCGCTGTTACGGCGGGCCGACCGCGTGGGGCAGACGCTTATCCACGGCGTCGCCCAGCCCTTCACGAAGCAAGAGCTACGGTTGATCGAAGCCGAGGCCAGAGCTACCCGGAGGGCAATCGGGCGGGTGATGCAGGGGAAGGCGGCATGATGCAAGGCAGGCTTGGACAGGTCAGGCCGGGTATGTTGCGGCAGGGCTGGGTATCTTCTGGTACGGTACGGTAAGGTAAGGCATGGCAGGCGAGTTTAGGTAAGCCGGGGCTTGGCGCGAACGGGTCAGGTATGAACAGGCGACGCATGGCTGGCGAGGATAGGACGGGCGTGGCAAGGACAGGCGAGGTAAGGAATGGACGGGAACGGCATGGCAACGACACGGCGACTGAGACGCAGGACACGGCGACGATTCGCAACCGGTGAGCTATAACACGGTATCCAGCTTGGAATCGAGTATATTGTACGCACGAAAATAAACGGCTCATGTGCGGCGAATAAATAGGGGGGGGGAACACGTAATGTCACGATCAGGAGATTGGGACAAGGTGAAGATGAACAAGGTGAAGGCACCATGTCCGACGTGCGGGACGATAGCGTGGAGGGATATAAACGGGCTGTGTCCGGCGTGTTCGATCACGATTCCCAAGGTGATGGAGCTACGGGGCCGGATCGAGGCCCACAGAGATCAGATGCAGGCGTACCTTGTGGCCACGCCACCGTCGTTCCGGGAGTTCACGGACACGATCCACAGCGAGGTAGAGACAATGACGGCGTGGAAGTTCTACGAGCTATTGCAGAGCATCGCGCTCCCGACGTGGAAAACCATGAAGGCGGGGGAGGAGTTCGCTTGCAAGAACTACCTCCCGGCCTACCACCACGCGGTAAAAGAATGGCAGGCCGTGATGATCCCGCGAGACATGGCGGAAGCGCTGAGGAAAGCATACGTAGAGGCCATGGAGGAGTTGCGGTCGAGGCTGTCGATAGAGTTCCTTGAGGGGAACCGGTGTACCCGATGCGACAAGAAGGGCGCGAAGTGCGAAACGTGGCGCTATCACGCCCGGATCAAGGAGACACAGAGGCAGGCGGACGTGGAAGCGATCCACGCCGGGACAAACGAAGCACTTAAACTTGTGGAGGCTTGCGGTGGAAGCAGGAAAAAGCAAGAGGCCGCGTAAAGACACGGCTCCCCTGAAATTGGAGGTAATCCAAGTCCGGGTCAGTCAGGCGACGCTCGCGAAGCTGGAAAAGCTGGCGGCGGACGATCAACGTAGCCTGTCCGGGCTGTGCCGGATATGGATTGAAGATCGGTTGCAGAAGGAGGGGAAGTGAGGCCGAGGAGGGCGGTGCTTCCCCCAGCATCGCTCCGCTCCGGCTGTGTGTTCTTATATACTATATTCTTCTTTATTGCTATAGGGTCGTTAAGCAACCCTACAACAGACTGTTATAGGGTGGCTATAGGGTGGCTATAGCTACCCTACAGGTGGGTGCTATGGGGTGGCTATAGCGACCCTACACAACGATAGAGAGAATGTCACTTACGCGCCAAAATCTTTTTGAAATGAGGTCAAAAGACTTGACAAGCGCCTAACAGTTGTTGTATATTGATCCACACTCAGTTACGATGAACCTTACATCGTAGCTTACACACCTACAGATTACAGACCGGCCTCCGCGCATCGAGGCTGAAAGACAGATAGACACAAAGGCGATGGAATAGTCCACGCCTTTTTCGTTTTCTGGACTTTCAGCGTGAGCGCACAAACCCCAGCAAGTTTCCACGAACGCGACACCGCCGCGCAGATTGCCACAGCGCGGGAGTGTCACCGCCTCATGGACAGGCTCCGCGAGGAAGCCAAGACAGACCCCACGCGTTCCGCAGTACCCACCATTGTAGCTAAACACTTCAACATCACAGTCGCGGAAGCGATTGAGCTTATCGACTTCACGCTGAACGACCTTGGCGAGATCGAGGCGGAGCATATCCACGATCAGGTGCAGGCGTTCATTGACGATACCGGCCATGTTATCGACCCATTTTCACAAATCGAACTCTAAACAGGGGGAAATCCATGAGCTACGCGAGCAAAGTCAGGGCGGCACACAGGAAGCAGGACGCGGAACGCGATCAGAAAATGGCCATGTACGCGGCGGCAATGAACGCCCTGTCGTGGTGGGAACAGACGAACGGGCGGGCGGACAGCGCAATCAACGCCGGGGTTCAGGCGGCGGAGCGCGTGTCCATGCGAAAGACGACCGTGGCGGAATGGCTGAAACTGTCGCCTATCGGGTTCGTCGCGACGCTCGCGGGCAAGCTCTCGAAAGCCCCGGTGAGACTTGCACAGGACGTGACCGAAGCATACGAGGCGTCCGAAGTGTGGCAGGTTGCCGTCATGCTGGGAGGCAAGGAGCACCTTAGCCCGCAGGACATAGCCAAGACGCTTGACCTCCCGGTGGACAGGATACAGGCGATCCTCAAACAGCTTGGCGACGAGGCCAAGGTTGAGATGAAGCGCAAGATTGCCGACGAGGTTGCGCGGCGCGACCGGCAGGCCCACGTGAAGGCCGACGGGACGCTGGCCATGGCAGAGCAGGAGTAGAAACTATGGGGGAGGGAGCGACCGCGACGGCGAGACGTAGAGCGGCGGTAGCTCTCTCCTCTCACCTTTTGAGGGGGATCAGATGAACGACAACGCGAGCTTTTCATTCGAGTACGTGGACAAACTTGTGAAGGCCAACCAAGCTATTGTCGAGGCCGTGGAGAAAGACCCGGAATTGACAGAGCAGTATCAGGCCGACATGGGGAAGCTCGCGGGCGTCAAGCACGACGTTGACACGCTGATTGCAACGCTGTTCGATCAGGTTCCCTACGGCACACGCGACGAGGACAGATACCGCTACATCGACCGGCCCCTTGGCAAGTCGCTCCTCCTCCGGAAAGGCGGACAGACCGAGACGCCCCGGATGATAAAGAACCTCCGGCGCTTGCAATTGACCGAGTTCAGCGAGCTTGCGGCCTCCAAGAAGTACGGCAAGGAGATCGGTTTCACGCTCGCGTGGAGCAATCCGGGCTACGAACCCAGCGAGGACGAGGAGAAGAAGCGGCAGTATTTCGAGCAGAGGATCAGGGAGAGCTTCTTTTTCCCGGCGGGAGAGAGCACCCCGTCGCTCGCGAAGTTCCTTGGCGGTATGTACGAGGACTTCTTTGACCTTGACGACATTACTCTCGAAATCCACCGCGATCCGACGTTCCAGCCTATCGGCGTCCACGTCACCGACCCGTCCCTTTGGTTCCACACGATCCCCCGGCTGAAACAGTATAGCCGCTTCGACCGCGACCTCCTCCAAGACCTTGACGCCGGGGCTGAGGAGGACATTCTGGACGTGCCGGAGTACGAGTACGTGATGCGGAAAGACGACGTGACGCTCAAAGGTGTGACCCGCGACGTGGTGTACAAGAGCCATTTCTTCACGCGGAGCGATCACGGCTTGTGGCTCCGTGGTTACGGCATTATGGAACAGGCGGCGACGAGCGCGACTATTATCCTGAACGCCATCACGTTCAACGCCAGCAATTTCAGCAACAACCGTATGCCCGCCGGGATTCTCGCGATTGAAGGCGGCATGACGAACACAAATCAGATCGAGCGCTTGAAGAAAATCCTTTGGGCCAACATGAGCGGCGCGGCCCAGCAGAGGCGGCTCCCCATCGTCGGACTCCCGAAGGACGCGAAGGCCGAGTGGGTCAGTATCCACAACACCGCCAAGGAGATGGAGTTCTACACCGGCTTGACGCTGTTCATGTCAATCGTGTTCGCGCTCTCCGGGACGGACCCCAACGAGGTAGGGCTGGCCAACTTCAAGGACGCGATCAAGACCGGCGGGCTGAATGAGGCGGCGGCGGACGGGGTTTGGAAGCGCTCGAAGGACAACGGCCTCCGGACGTTCCTTTCCCACACAGAGGCGACGCTGAATACGATCCTCACGGACGGGAAGAACGTGTTTGAGCAGGCGACCGGCCTCCGGGTCAAAGCCGAGTTCAAAGGGCTGGCTGAGGAGGACGTAAAGGAGAAGGCGGGCGTCAACAAGGCGCGGCTGGAAGTCGCCACGTCGATCAACGAAGTCCGCAAGGAGAACGGCGAGGAACCCGCAGAGTACAAGATCGGGGAGACGAATATCTACGACATAGTGGGAATCAGCAACGCGGGCGTCGCAGGGTTCATTCGTCAGGACATTCAGGCGAAGCAACAGGCCGAGATGCAGGAACAGCAGATGCAGGCGCAACAGCAGGCGCAGGCGGGCCAGCAGGCCGGACAGGGCGAGGAAGAAATGACCCCGGCGGATCAGGAGCTTATCGCGAAGTACGGACAGCCCGAAGGGGGCGAGGAACAGGGCGGCGCACCGACAGAGGGGGAATAGCATGGAACCCAAGGACATTTCGGCGGAAGCGTGGCGCGAGTACGAGTGGCCACTTGCAGACGGAAGCACAAGGACGTACCGGATTGACGAACCGGCCAAGCTCTACACGCGGCCCGGAGGCACGACGCACAGGGTTGTGGACGCGGCGGGCGTGACCCATTGCGTTCCCACCGTCGGAGAAAAGGGTTGTGTGCTCCGATGGAAGAACAAAGACGGCTATCAGCCGGTGCAGTTTTGAGGCGCGTCCTCTCCATAGCGGCGCTTCTGAGCGTCCTTTTGTTTGCCACCGGCGCGACGGTCAGCCGGACGCAGTACAAGAGGGCCGAGGTCGTGACGTTCGGGGAGTTCCTTCACGCCAGAGCCATGCACTACGGAATAGCCGACAGCGTGGCGTTCGGTGTGATCCGGGCGGAGAGCAATTGGAAGGTGTGGGCGCGGGGCAAGGCCGGGGAGATCGGCTTGATGCAACTGTGCCTCCCGACCGCCAAGGTCATTACCGGGAACTACCGGCTCACGCGGAAGCAACTGTTTGATCCCTTCACCAACGCGGAGCTTGGCCTGTTCTACCTTGCCAACCTCCGGGCCAAGTTCCACGGCAACATGAAGCTCGCGCTCGCGGCCTACAATCAGGGGCCGGGGAAGGTCGAGCGCAAGCTACAGGCCGGGACGCGGGTTTCGATGCTGTACGCGAACCTTGTGCTCAGACACGCGGCGCAGGCGAGGCGGGCCGGATACCCCGTACCCGTCAACATCACCGGAACCTTTATCGCGGGGGCAATCTAATGGGAGCGATCACGACCTATCAGCACCACGGAACGCCCGTCCACGTGGACGGCGACTTGAAGGGCTTGCACCGGGAACATTGTCTGTGCTTCCGCAACTGTGCCAAGTTCAAACCGTCCACGCCGGACAACTGCAAGATTGCGGCGGCGACGTTCAAGAATTGCGTCAAGTTCAACACCGTGACCCCGGTGTACGAGTGCCCGGAGTTCGAGGAGGGCGCATGAGACGAATGATATGCTGGCTATTCCACAACACGGAGACATTCAAGCGGGTGCGGCCAACGTCCACGCTGGCCGAGTGCCCGAAATGCGGCGAACGCTGGATCACGTTCGAGTAGGGGGGAGCCATGAGACGACAGATAGGTGTGCTTTTCGCAATCGCGGCGGCAATCGTGGCGCTGGCGTTCGGGTGCTCCAAGGCCGACGGCGGCGACGTGCGGAGCCGGTTGCCCCACAGCCTTGTGAGCGATCAGGGTGTGACCGTCAGGATATACGACGGGAAGAAGCACCACAGCGCGGCCTACTATGAAGCGCTGGCCAAGGTCGTGCAGGGCGAGTTCGGATTGCAGACCAAGGACGTGGAGCACCCTATCAGGCTTACGTTCATAACCGCAGACATGGCGCGGTCGATTGGCGACCACAACCCGGACATGGCAGGCGGCGAGACGTGGTGCGGCCTGTACGTTGCGCCGTGGGTTATTTTCGTCACCGAGGAAGGCGACGATACGTTCATGCACGAATATATGCACGAACTCGCGTTCTTCCACGACATTTTCAAGGACGTAGCGCCGGACATGATCCACCCCCTGATTTACATGGACGAGCACCTACTGATTGGAAGCACCGCCTACTTGGACTTTTTGAAGGCGGGGTTATGATCCGGGACTACGCGAAAATGTTTGCCGGGGGCTTCCTATGGGACGCCGTTATCACGCTGGACGTGCTCTTTACGGCGAACCGGCAGTATTTCGCAGTTGCGGCAACGACGTTCGCGATCACGGTCATAAGCGCGACGCTCTACGACAAGGTGCTGAGGCAGGACGGGTTACACCGGGGCAGGCTTTTGGCGCTCGCGACAGGCTCCGGAATCGGCGCGGCTCTCATGGTTCGGTTCTTCTGAGGACACGATGGAAGCGATCTCGAAGTGTAGCAGGTGTCACGGATTCATGCCCGACGGCGTGGAGGAGTTCGCGGCCATGACGAAGGCGCAGAGGCGGAACACGTGCAAGTGCAACATGTCGCACCCCGGCCCCGGCCAGCCGACACAGAGGGCCAAGCTGGACAGCACATACGAGCAGGACTACACGCGCACAAAGTACGATCAGCACTTATGAGCACCGAGAAAGCACCACGCAAGCGCACACCGAAACCGGAACCCGTACCCGATACGTGGTGCGGGTGTCCGGTTGCTTCCAGCCGCCAACTCAGCCCCAACTCATTCAATGGCGGGCGCGTGATATGGTGCGACACACACAAGAAGCTCGCCAACACAGTCACGCAAAGGCTTGAGTGATGGACGTGCACCCGGAAACGTGGAACCTGTTTGCAATCGCGATTCCGGTGCTACTGATAGGCGCATACGCTGCAGGCGCATGGATCGAGTGGCGGGCCAACAAGGAGAAGAAGCGATGAACCCGATAGGACAGGCGGTAGCGAGTGCGTGGCGCAGGATCAACGCGAGAGAGCTTGTGATGCTGTTTGTAATCGCCGTATTCGCCGTCGCGTTCTTCATTGAGCGCGGCAGACCCCAGCCCGTCCCGGTGAAGGTCGCGCCGTTCGATTCGACCGACGTGAAGAAGGCGATAGCGGACTATCAGCGCGTACTCTCCGAGAAGAACACGCTCCTCGAAACCATCCTACAGCTACGGGCGCAGGTGCAGGCCACCGGGGGCGCGTCGTGGAAACCGCCGGTCAGCCCGCTCTCCCATGATACCGTCTTTATCGTGCAGGAGAGGCCCGCCAAGGGTGACACGAATCCGCCCCCGGCCTACACGATCCACCTTTACCGTCAGGACATGGCGTTCGCGGTATTCGCCACAGGCGGCAAGGTCACGGTCGCGACGCTGAACCCGTACTATCAGGCCACCGGACAGCCCTACGTCAAGACCTACGAGTTCCCAAGGGGCGGGCGGGACTTCCAATTCGCGAGCGCAGAGCCGAGCGGCCCGGAAGCGCTGGACGGGATCAAATTTGACGACGTGCGGAGGCCGGTCAGCTACGAGGGCGTGTGGATCGGCGGCGGGGCGCTCCTCCCCCGGCAGTTCTACGGCAGTATGGCGGTCGTGTTCGAGTTCTACGAGCGTGTGCAGGTCGTTCCCATGGCGACGACGCTCCCGGCAGTAGGGGTTGAGGTTCGCTACAAACTATTCCAATAGGAGCCGCGATGCCGACTTACGAGTATCAATGCAAGGGCTGTAACAAGAGCTTCACGGAGCTTTTCCTTACACAAGCGGCGGTCGTGCGCGAGGAGCCGGAGACGAAGTGCCCCGCGTGTGGATCGACGGAGAAGCAGAGGCTTGCAGGACTCCCGACAAGCGGAGCGCGATTCAAGGGACGGGGCTGGACACGCAAGAGAGGAGCCTAACCATGCAATTCTATTTCGCAATCGGGCGGACAGGATTCAAGCAGGCGGGGTTTTCGGTCGAAACGCTCCGGACACCGGCAGAGGAAGCGCGGAGAGCGAAGCACCGGCAGGGCGGCGACACATACACCAATTGCTCATTCGAGCGCCCGTTCCCTATCGTGATGCCCGCCGCGCCGCCCCCGGAGATCAAAGGCAACAGGGCTGAGGCAATCGACAGGGCGCACAACTTGACCGGCCTTGACCGCGAGATCGTGGAGCGCGTGTGGGACGAGATTCAGCGCTACTACAAGGACAAGAACGCGCCGCCGAAAGAGGGAGACGCCGAGTGAGAACGCACGTGACCATACATTCGACCGGCCACACGGTCACGGTTCCAAGGGAGTACGTGTCCCTGATTCTCGACGGCAAGGACAAGCAACGGGCGATTGTGAGAAACGGGCGGGAACTCTCGATCCACCCCCTCACCGTGAGGGAGTATTGCAGGCTTCAAGTGGAATTGACGGGGAAAGACGATGCGGGCGAGTAACGCGGTTCCGAAATACGAAGTTGGCGGGATCAGCCACCTTGAGCAGTTGCGCCAGCTTGAGAAGTTCTTTTACGACGGCTTCGAGTTCGAGCGCTTCTATGCCGACATAACGAAGTTCGCGGAGGAGAAGCTACACCTTGAGGACGGAAGGCCGCTTGCGCTGGACGACCTGCGTGAGATTGACGGGTTCGTGCGGCGGTTCTTTGAGAAGAAGTTGGCCGACGTGGAGCTATGGGTTGTGCGGGGGTTCGTGCTGGGGAAACTCATTGAACGGGGGGAGCAGGTTCCAGCGCTCCGGCCTATCCGTTTCGAGGACTTGCCGACGAAGGTGCGCGAGGCGGCGCGGGAGTTTAGTTTGACGGCGCGGGAGACGCGGGCGCTCGAATGGGCCGTCAGTCACGGCGCGGAACACTTGACCAACGCGACCAACGACACCATCAACACGGTTCAGCAGGTCATATTCGACAACGCGAAGAACCGGAAGGGCTACAGGGCGCTCCGCCGGGACTTGGAAACGGAGTTCTTCGACAACGACAGCGAGCTTAACCGCAATTGGAAGCGCGTCGCAATCAGCGAGAGCAACAACGCCTTCAATCAGGGCTATATCGCGCAAATCGGCGGGGGCGAGTGGGTGTGCGGATTCTCCCTCCCGGACGCTTGCCCGCCATGCAAGGCGCTGATTGACGGGAGGGTGTATCCGGTGATTCGCCCGGAAGCGGACATGAGCTACAGTCACCACGCTCCGGAGAGCCACGAACGGGCGAAGTACGAATGGCTGTGGGAACACGCGATATGGCTTGAGAAGGACAATTTTGGCCGGTCAGGTGCGGAGCGGAAGCGGATCAACAAGGACTCCGGCAATCAGCCGGAAAACCTCCTCCCCCGCGAGCACCACGAAAAGTATATGCCCGCGATCCCGATGCACCCGTATTGCCGGTGCAGGTGGGTCAGGTTGAACCCGGAAAAAATGTACGTGGCGGGCGGCGAGATGAAAATGAGAGTGATGAATGAGGCGGCTTGGCGGGCGTGGCACGATAGCGTGATTTTGCCACTGCAGGCGGGCCTTGCACAATACGCGGTATAATCGACGGGGGGGGAAGATGGTAACGGAAGCGCACAAGCTGGAAATCCTGAGAATCAAGGGATTGATTGCGGCGGAGAGGCCGCAACATGCGAGCAAGACGAAGGTTCAGTTTTCGCGGGACTTTCTGAAAGCTCACAAGGACGTGAAGCTCTCATTGATCCGGTTCAAGCAGTACGTCGAGGAATACGACCGGAATCCCGTCGCCCCGGCCCCCGATGTCCCAGCGCCGCCTCCGCCGCCCACGACCCCCACGGAGAGCGAGCAGATCATACACTTGCGGAAGGCCAACGGCGCACTCCTCAGCGCGATTGCCACGCTGAAAGAGAACAACGGTTCGCTGAAAGAAATGAGCGACCTGATAGCGGAATCCGTGAAGCAGGCGGAGCCGTTCGCGCCCTACAGCTATCCGCCCGCCGAGATGAAAAGCTCGCCCGTCGTCCCAGTGTTCAAGTGGAGCGATTGGCACATAGGCGAAGTGATCCGGGCCGAGGAGACGGAAGGGTTCGGGGAGTTCGACTACGCGATTGCCGAGGAGCGGCTTTTCGGAATGGTTGAGGACTTCCTGCAGTGGATCGAGGTACAGCGCCGCGCTTACAACATAACCACCTGTACGATTTTCGGAGAGGGCGACTACGTGAGCGGCGACATTCACCCGGAGCTTTTGGCCACCAACGAATTTCCACTCCCGGTGCAGACCGCGAAGGCGGGGCTTTTGATGGGAGAGGCGATCCGGCGCATAGCCCAGCATTTCGACGTCGTGACCATGATTCAGGTCAACGCCGACAACCACGGACGCTTGCAGAAGAAGCCGCAGGCGAAGCAGAAGGGCGACAACAACATGGGCTATTTGGTTCACACGATTGCGAACCAATACGCGGCCAAGATTGCCAACTTCACCCCGATAATGAGCGAGGGCGCGAAGTTCCTTGCCACGGTCAACGGCTACAAGTTCCTGATTGAACACGGCGACAGCTTCCGGGGCTGGATGGGAATACCGTACTACGGGATGATGCGCTCCCGCCACCGCGAGGCCAACAAGCGCATGACGACGGACAAGGGATTCCACTATCACAGTATGGGCCATTGGCACGTCCCGGCGCTTGTGGAAGGGCAGACCATCGTGAACGGGGCGCTCTCCGGAACCTCTGAGTTCGACCACATAGCCGGACGCCACGCCGACCCCGCGCAGGTGGCGTTCCTTGTCAATCAGAAACACGGAATCTTCAACATCGTCCCGTTCGCGGGGAGATAGGGGGAGCCATGCGGGTTGCAATCGACATAGACGGAGTGCTGAGGGACTTCACGAACGCGGTCAAGACCGTGTATCTGGGAGAGTTCCCGCACCACAAGGTCGAGGAGATCACCGAATGGGGGATACACAAGTTCTATCCCATCGGAGAGGGAATCTACGACTTTGTGTTCAAGCTCCATGCCGAGGAGATATTCACTAAGGCGCAGGCGTACCGGGGCGCGGCAGCGTTCATGCGGG
>QGNH01001636.1_pt1 | contig 14729 bp, 19 predicted proteins | sample 1735481 | NCBI WGS metagenome assembly QGNH01 (sample SAMN09239004, study PRJNA386568) | Viral metagenome, whole genome shotgun sequencing project. | reverse complement strand
GGCATAAGTTGGCGCAGAAGGAGACTCCGTTCGTTGTGTCCGGCAGTGGCAGTCTGGGTCCAGTCCAGCGCCGGGTCAATCGGAGAATGGCTGGATTTGTCGGCGGGGGTGCCTCCCGAGAGTGGGTACTGAAGCGCCAGGATGAGTTACGGAAGCGCCAGGATGAGTTAGACGGGGAGCCTGGCGGTTTCGTAGGGGACCCCAAAAACCCCCAGTTCGGTTCCTAGCCATGCCCATATTCGAATCTGTATGCGAATCCGAAAACTGTGACCTGCGCGGCCTCATAGTGGATGATTTCTACCGGCACTACGACGACCCCGCCAAGCTGTGCGAATGGTGCGGTCAGTGCAGGACAAGGCTGCCCAGCACCTTCGCCAGCCCATTTATGGGGGAGATGTCTCGGAGGTACGTGGATAAGTCTTTGGATGACGGGCACCGAGAAGACTTGGGGCATTGGATGTGGCGGACGAAATCTAGCGTGAGCGGAAAGCCTGAGCCGGTGTACGTGGATACGTGGCAAAAGCAGGCCGAAATATGCCGCGCCGAAGGGCTGGCGAACCCCCGCGATTTCGACACTAACACCGAAGTTTCTGAGGATGGACGCCGCTTCCAGAAAACCACAGCGACCCTCCAGGACCTCAAAGAAGCCGAGCACAAGGTTGCACAAGCCGCTAAGCCAGAGTAGGATGACCTCAGGAGGCTCCTAATCGTGTTCAAAAAGAAAGGCCGCAAGGGCCGGACAGTAAAGGGCGGGAATAGCCACCGCCAACCCAACGCGCCGCACCGGGCAGAGCGCAAGCTAAAGGCGCGTCGTTGACCTCTCTCTGCCGTGGGAAAGGGTGACAAGTGAACTATGGCCTCTCTTGCAGTTGTTCCACGCGCAGACGTCCAGAGGAAGTCCGGGACCTTCGACCGATCTGATGGGTATGCCCGACGCTTGATCGCATGGCGCGATAGCCTTCTCCGTCAGGGCATGGAGGAGATGCGGTCCTGGAAGGATCTCCAGGAGATCGACCAGACAATCGCATACTTAGAGGGGAGTTTTTACGATGCCAACAGGCCAGCTTACCGCAGCAGCTATGTGGATAATTACCTCGCGGACATGCGGCGCGAAGCGCTTTCCTCCCTCAGTCAGATCCGCCCCACGATCGACGTAACCTCATCGGTCAAAGAATACAAACAGCAGGCCGAGACGGTCCATAAATATATTCGGGCGCTGTGGTTCAAGCAGAATCTAGATATGACCGTGGTGGACTGGATCGACCATGCCCTGTTCGGAACTGGATTCCTGAAGCATGTAGCCGGAGAGAATGTATTCCAGTTTTCGGCTCACGGAGCCGACCAGGTGATCCCGGTCCTATGCAACGGACAGCTTCAGGAGTCGGTGGCAGTCATCTACCAGAATTACAAGCCCCTGCCTTACTTTTATGCGAAGTTCGGTAAGGAGAAGTGTGAGGGGCTTGAGAGGTACACGGTCAACCTGAGCCGGTCACTCTCGCAGGATAAGTACGTCAGACCGTCATCGGTTCCGGAATATACCTGGAATGCGATGAGCCCTGCGATGAAGCGGCGAATGTCGATGCGCGGAGGGCCGGTTCGAGAGTCCGAAGGAACTTACGTCCCGTTCCCGGTGATCGAGTTGAAGGAGGTCTACTTCGACGACTGGTCAATCAACGAATCGGGCAACGACGAATTTGTCCAGAATAAGGACCTGCACCCGAGCGAGTACAATTACCACTACATCGTGCCTCCGGGTGCCCGCCTATTCCCAAGGAAGCGTCTAGCGATCTTCGCGGGAGACCGGATTATGTATGATGGCCCAAGCCCGTTCTGGCACGGCCTGTACCCATTCACGATGCTCCAACTGAACCCCTGCGTTTGGAGTCCGGGAGGGATCTCGAAGTACCGTGACATCATCCCGCAAAACAAGGCCATTAACCGAATCGGCGCGGGAGTCGAGGAGGCTACCGCGCGGGCCATGAACATGAACGTGATTGGGAAGCGAGGCGCAATCCCGGATGCCGCTTGGGATTCTTTCCAGCCCGCCAAGCCAGCCCAGAAAATACAGGCCAACCCAATCTACCAAAAGGGAGACATGGCCTACATGGACCCGCCCATCCTCCCCTCGTATGTCGGGGAATTTCTGCGGTACAACGTAGAAACTATCAAGAAGCGGTCGGGCTCCCTGGACATCTCGGGACTGGCCAAGAAAAAGCAAGTCCCTGGCGGCGAGGCTATCGAGCAGATGCGGGAGACGATGAGCGGCCCGTTCCAGCTTGAGAGCCGATATGTTGAGGTGGCGCTGGAGCAGGCCGGGGAGCAGATGGTCTCGAACATCTTCCAATACGCCACGCTAAGTGGGCGTATGCAGATACTAGGGGTGGACGGTGAGACCCCGGAGGACTTCGACTACAACGCGGGGACGATGGTGCCTTCCTCAGCGCCCAAGGAATCGCATTGGCGGACCTTCAGCATGAAGATTGCCCCAGGGTCAACCCACGGGATGTCGAAGATGCAGAAAAAAGTGGAAGCCTTTACGATGTTCAAGGCTGGCGCTTTGTCGATGGCCGGACTTTATCGTCAAACGGAGTTCCCGGAAAATGTCGATGCGGTACAGAAAGAAATGCTGGCCGAACACGAAAAAGGCATCGGCGGAGCGCCGAAGGGGGCAGGACGCCAGCCCCGCCAGAACCGCAGCCAGCGGACGGGTTCGCCTCTTTAGGCTCCTGCCGATCTCGTTCTTTGCTGCCGGGTATCCGTGCTGCTGTGAGTCACACGCGCGGCACTATTTCAAAACCATGTGGGATGTCGGGACTGAGGGCGAGATGTTCTTTATGGAGTCTCTGAGTTAGTCCAGCGTTGGACTACTCTCGTACCCCAGCAACACCCTCTGTACTTGGAGGTAATGCTCATACCGAATGATGACCGCCAGCGGCTTGTTGGTTTTCTGGTCCTGTACGACTATTGGGCGGCGTAGCTGGCCGAGAGCTTTCTTGTTCAGCAAGCGCAGCTTAGTCGTGCCGATGTACTCCAGGGATGGGTCAACGAATGGTATGTCGGCGAGTTCTTCTTTCCATAGTTTCAAGTCTTTGGCTGTGGCCACTGGCCTGATTATGTCAAACATGCAGACATCTTGCAAGACGCCTTTGTTTGCATCGCCCTCCATGAACTTGTGCGACTATGTTTCAGCCCGGTTGAGTTAGGGCACTTTTGGAAGGGAGGCAGACGTTATGGCTCGTCACAAGAAAGCCCGCAAGGCTGCCCGCAAGGCTGCCCGCAAGGCTGCCCGGTAACTGAACACGCTTCCCGTGTGGGTGGCCCGGTAGCGTGCCTAAATTAAGGAAATAGACCACCCAACACTCACATGAGCCAGTCAAAACAATATGGCCAGAAAGAAAGGGAGGAAAAAGGCATCACGCAAGAATACTCGCGTGTACCGGCGATAGTATGAAATACCCACCGAACTTTCACTCGACTTCGAGCAAGGAGAAGTTAAGTAACGGCCCGAAGGACATGCCGGATCGGGGCGGCGCAAAACCGGACGCCCACATTACGGCCTCAATGGTCCCCCTCAGCCGCAAAGAGAACCCAGTAGCCGCCTTCGGAGCCAAGCCGCAGCACGGCCAGCACCAGCACGATGGAGCTACCCACGTCAACCTCTCCCGAAAGGTCAGCCTGGCTTTCCCGGAGGCCGAGTTGAGTGCGACGCACCGTCATTTCCCGTTCCAGGGAGCATCGAGAACCAAGAAGGCATAAATGGCAACTGCCTCCACGCCTCCACTGCCACCGGACATTACACAGCAACAGGAGTCGAGTCCCGAGCAGCAGCAATCGGTATTCCAGGCGAAAGGCATCGGCCAGCCGCAAGATGGAATGCAGGTTGTCCAGCAGGTGATGGAGCAGATTAAGAAGCTGGACCAGTGGGTCGGGGAAACGAAGACGATGCTCGAATCCTTTGATCCATCCCTGGTTCCTTTATTTAAGCCGATCGCCGAAGCGGGGATGAAGCTCGCTGAGGAGATCCAAAAGAAGGCGCAGCGGAGCGGGATGGCCAAGGGCAGCCCGGTAGTACCTCCGCAAGCGCCGCCGAACCCATCAGCCGGACCTCAGGGTCCGCCGATGTAAGAGAGAAGAAAGATGTCATTTGAGAATCTATTAGCCTCACTCGCCGACGAAGGCGAGCGCGTGAATCTCAAGGCCATCTCCGAGAAGTATCCTGCCGTGAAACGATATGCCGAGCTTGGGGAGCAAGTCGAACCGTTGATGCCCCGGCTCAGGGCTCTTTCGTATGATTCTGTGGCTCCGTTGATCGAAGAGACGGAGAAGTGGCGGACCTTCAAGGAAAAAGATTGGCCTTTGTGGAAACAGGACTTTGACCGCGTCCAGACCTCGCTGGCAGATGCCACATCGGAAATCGAGAAGTTGCGGGCGCGTGGAGAACTTGACATGACCGCCGAAGACGTTAAGAAGCTGATTGACGAATCCTTGACCGCCAAGGGCGTAGTGGACGTGAACACCCTGACCTCGAAACTGACCGATTTTCGGGACAAGGAAATGAGGCCGGAAATCTACTCTCGGGAGACCGGGATGGCCAACCGATTCCAGCAGGTGTTCGCCAAGATGTTGCCGAAGTCCCAGATGCACCAGACGACCTTCGGCGAGGTCCTGGACCCGAACTTAGTGTTCGGCCACATGAAGAAGCTGGCCGACTCCAAGAAAGTGTCGATCGCGGACATCGACCCGGACGACGCCTACAACGACCTATACAAGGACAAGTTCGCCGCTAAGGAAAAAGTGGCAAGCGAAGCCGCCTTGGCGAAAGCCAGGGAAGATGGGGTCCTGGAGGGGCGCAAGCAGGCAGCGGCAGCGGCGGGCCACAGCGGGCAAATCGTGGACGGCGGCGGCGGGGGCCGGAAGTTGGGGCCATTGCAGCGTCGCCAGTTGGAGCGGTTGAAGCCCAAGGAGGGCGACAAGATCGACGCTCCACTGGGCAAGGGGATTATCGCGGCGCAGTACGCCCAGAAGATTCGCGATAAGGAAATGAGCGGGAGTGCGGCGTAGCCGCCCCCGTTCAGTGACTATTCTGTTTAGGAGGTAACGAGCGTGGCACTTCAGCTAACCGAGCTAGACGCATACGTTTACGACCACATCGTCGATAAGACAACGGACATCATCTACGGAGCCGACCCGGCATTCACGAGGCTGTCCCAGCAAAACGCCGAGCGCTTCACTGGTAACAGCCGCGTGCGTCGGCCAGTGATCGTCGGAGAGCTCAACGGCGACTTTATGGGTAAGGGCGAGACGATGAGCATTGCCTTTGTGACCACGGATGCGGCGATCACCTGCGACATGAAAGTGGCGTGGGTGAACATAACGCTGTACGGCTGGGACGCCATGAACGATGACGGTCCCGAGGCGATTTTCAACCAAGTTGAGATGAAGTTTCTCAACGCGTCGCTGAAGATGGCCAAGTTGCTCGCGGTCAATATGTACCAGAACGGGCAAGCCTCGACAGGACGGCAGAAGTACCTGAACGGGTTTGACGAATGGTACGACGACGGGACCAATTATCCCCAGGTCGGCGGACAGAACCGCTCGGATATCAATGGGATTCCGAACGGGACGGTCGGCGGACTGAATGCCTATCAGGCCACCCTGACCACGTTTACCCTGGCACAGCTCAACACGGCCTACGGGAACGCGTGCTGGGGATCGGACCACCCGGACCTGATTGTGGCGACCCAGAATGGCTGGAACTTGATCTGGCAGGGTACGCAGCCGGCGATGCGGTATGCGAATACCGACAACGATCTGGCCAACGTTGGATTCCAAAACTTCAAGTTCAACGCAGCCGACGTGGTGATTTCGCGGTATCTGCCGTCCGGCTCTTCGCCGATCGGCCAAATGTACGGGCTGAACACGGCCTACATCGAGTGGTACTTCTCGCAGGTGGATCTGTTCCAGTTCGGTTGGAGCGGGTTCAAGGGCGTGAACAACTCGATTGACGTCAGCGGCCAATTTTTGGTGGGCTCTAACCTGATGGTGCCAAGCCCCCGAACCGGCTTCAAGCTGAAGTCCTCGCTGTTTTAGCGAATAGTTTTGTGGCCGACAAGCAAGAGGAGACAGAAGCGAGGATCATGTAAATGACACAACAAGGACTAGCAGGCAATCTCGGCGGCACGATCCAGTTCTGGAGTATCCAGTTCACCTACGCGGACCTCCAGGGTACCTCGACAGGCTCTGGCGTGGCCAACACGTTCAATCTGTATAACCAGCTCTACGGGCCTCCGTACAACCAGAGCGTGGCAATGACCATCCCGCAGGGCAGCTTCATTCTCTATACGAGAGTGAAAGCGTCCACTCCTTTCACGGGCGGCTCCCTGTCGGCCATGACGGTGAGCTTAGGCAAGAGCGGGTCGGCGAACAACTTTTTCACCCAGGCGTACAACGTCTTCCAGGCTGTGGCAGATGGAACTCTGCAAGAGACCTTCGCCCAGCCGAACGGACAGCTCTCGTCCTATACGCCCACGGTGACCTTTACCCCAACGGGAGACACGCTGGCTCACTGCACGGCTGGCGTCCTGAACATCGACATCGCGCTGTTCCTGATGACCACACCGGCTCAGTACATCGCCAACCAGATCGTTCTCAATTCGAGCGTGCTCTAAGGAGGACTGATGCCGAATTTTATCGCAACGCCTTGGTACCTTCCGAGCGAACAGAAGTTGTACTTCGGGGACTCGATCCCCACTCTCGCGACAGACGTCGCCGGCATGAACCTCCAGCCGGGAGACATGCTCTGGATAACCTCTGCTGCTGTCGGCGGTCTTGGGGCGATGTTTAAATGTATCACCGCCCCGAACACAACCTACCCTGGTGGGCAGTGGCAGGAGGTGGCGGAAGGAGTGAAGTCGGTCACCTCCAAGTCTGCCGCTTACACGGTCAATGGCAATAACGACGACCGGATTATCTGCACTGGTGGCACCGGTTTTCAGATTACGCTCTGTTCCGCCGTGGCATTCCCCAACAAGGAAATCACCGTAATCCGCATGGGGGCTGGAAACGGTACGGTGGTGTGCGCCGGTTCCGACAAGATGGGGAATAACCACACCACGGCAACCTTCGCGGCTGACGAATCGGCGGTCACGCTGGTTTCGGATGGTGTGGAGTGGCAGGTTTCAAACCGTTCGGGGACGGTCAACCTTTCGTAGGAGGATTTATGATTACTAACGTATTTCAGAGCGGTGCCCTGCAAAACACGGGCGGAAACATCAATATCAGCACGGCAGTGCAGACTCCGAGCACCGAAGCGTACTCGATCACGTTCCAGGGAGCCCTGACCGGGAGCGCCCCGACTGGTTCTTCGTACCAGTCGTCGATTACGCAGCACATCTTCACCGCCGACGCACCGTGTCAGGTTGTCGGGGTGATTGAGCGGCATAGCGTCCTGGGCTCGACCACCGGAATGCTGGTCCACGCAATCGGCTCCACGCCTCTCGGCTCCGGCATAAACGTCCTGGTATCGACCATCGACCAGACGGCTGCGGTGGATGTCAACCGAACCGGCATCCTCATCAACTCGACCACGGTAACCCAGTTGGCGGCTGGCGACGCTCTCGGCTGGCGCTTCGCGATCCCCGGAAACTATCCTCCGGTGGGTGGCGTCACCGTCACGCTCGCATACATTTAACACAGGCTCTCACGGCAGAGGGAAAGCGCCGCGNNCGGGTCATCGATCCGGTGGGCGCGGCGTTATTATTTGTGACATACTTCGAGCGAGGGGATTCAACCATAACGCTCACGGTGCCATAGGGAACGCCTCTTGACTTAGCGGGGACGAGTCAATACCATCAGTGGTAGTCCAACCTTTGGACGTGAAAGGACTCTGCCGTGCCGATGCCGTGTTCGCCCGTAATCCCGAATGTCGTAGACCGGCTAGCCTCGCAGGAGGTTCTACTCGCCGAGAATCAGCCGGAGTATATTGCCCTTCCTTCGATCATCAGCGCTGGCCTAGGCGGAGTTGTGACTACCCGCTGGCGGTTCACATGGAAGGAGCGCCTCCAGCTCCTTTGGTCGGGGAACCTATGGCTCCAGCAGATGACCTTCCACCGAAATGTCCAGCCGGTCAAAATAGTGACCGTCCAGCCCACCCCCGAGGAGTATCTGTAAATGCAGGTTACGATTATATCTCCCGTGACGTTCGAGCCGTGGAATTGGGAGAATCCAGACAACCCCGGAATAGGCGGCTCGGAAACGGCAGTGGTTGAGGTTTGCAGGCGCTTGAGGGCTCGCGGCCACGACGTGGTGGTCTACGGCCCGATCCCTGAAGGGAGCCCCTCTGAGTGGCTGGGAACGCGATGGTTGCCCCTTTCTGAGGTCGATTACACCAGACAGGGATGGTGGTTCCTCTCCCGGTGTCCTGAGGTCCTGGACAACTTCCCGCTCGATCATCCCGGACAGCACACCGCACTCGTATCGCAAGATGTGTACTATGAGCACCTTACGGACGAACGATGGGAGAAGCTGGACCGCTTCATTGCCCTTTGCCCCACCCACTACCGATTCACGGCCGAAAAGTACCCCAAGTACGCCCGTAAGGTCTGCCAGGGGTTCAATGGAATCAGGACGGATATGATTCGGGAGATCGAGTCCACGAATCCCCCGGAGAGAAACCCGCGCAAGATCATCTTCGCATCGTCTCCTGATCGTGGGCTCCTGAACCTGTTGAAGATTTTCCGGCGAGCCCGCCAGTGGGTTCATGACCTTGAGTTGGTGGTGGCGTATGGGTTCGACAATATCGATAAGATTATCGCGTCCAACCCACCGACCAGCCAGTGGAGAAGGCTCCACGAAGCGATCCTGAAGGAAATGAATCAGCCGGGGGTGAAGTGGCTGGGAAGGATCGGCCAGAGGCAGCTAACTCGGGAGACCTTCTCTTGCGGGATGAGCGTACATCCGACCCTCTTTACTGAGACCGGATTTATTTCCGGCATCAGCGAAATGGCCTGCGGGGCAATTCCGATAATCTCTCCGACCTGGGCCGCTGGAGACTACTGCAAGCACGGGTCCTGGGTCTTCGGAGATCCCGACGACTCGCTAACTCAGGCGCGATTCGTTGGGGAAATCTTTAGGTTGGCGTCCAGCGTTGGACTTCAGGACGAAATTCGCCAAGACATGATGGCGTGGGCTCGATTTCAGTTCTCTTGGGAGCGGTACATCGACACCCTGGAGACCTGGATGTACGGTGTCGAGGGACACCGGAATACGTGGTGTCAGTATATCTTCTCCCTGAAGCACATCAGGGAATTGGAGCGGGAGCGTAAGGTCGGCTGCGATGGGCCGCTGGAGATCCTGAATGTCGGCTGCTGTGATGACGCCGGGGAACTCAGGAAACTCGGCGCGATCAACATGGATATCCAGGCCGTTGACTTGGCGCTCAACAGGAAGAACGACGTTGACGTGGTCAGCGACGCCCGAGACCTACCGTTGCCGTTTGCGCCGCATTCCTTCGACATCGTAAATTCCACGGAAATGCTGGAGCACTTTGAGACCGCAGACGTTCCCGCTCAGCTTAGAAAGTTCGCGGAGTGCCTGAAGCCGGGAGGGAGGATCATCGTCACGGTTCCCGACGATCACCGGGAGTTGCAGGGGCGGGCCGAGAACGGGCACACGCACTATGCGGAGGGGATCAGCTTCAAGCACCACCCAGTAAGCCGGGAGACGATCGATTGGTGGGTGAAGGAGGCGGGACTGAAGCTGACGCACTATCAACCCATCGAATACACGTTCGACGGCGTTCTCGGTCATGGTTTTGTCGCGGAGGATCAAGATGCTGCTCGGTAGAAGACCAATCGGGACCTTGGGGGTCATGAGCGGCACGATGGCCGTGATGGAGGACTTCATGTGGTCACTGGTCCAGACCGTGCAATTCAACTCCGAATTCCTTTGTCAGTCGAACGAGTACGTTCACCTGATGAAGCCGAGCACGTCGTTCCACCCTTCGGCCAGGAATCAGTTAGCGGCTGGATTCCTCGGTGAGTGGGTGCTCATGCTCGACAACGATCACGCGTTCGATCCGGATCTTGTGGCTCGCATGGTGATACTGATGAAGCAGTTCGATCTGGACGTGCTGTCGGGCCTGTATCGGTATAGGGTTCACCCGTACCTTCCGGTGGCCTTTTATTGGAACGAGGAGACTCAAGGCTTCGTCAACATCGCGGAGTTGGACTGGAACGCCATGCTGCAAGAAATCCCTTGCGTAGGGGCTGGGTGCCTGTTGGTGAGGCGAAGGGTATTCGACCGAATACGGAGCGAACTCCGCGAGGCCCCGTTCGATATCATCCACCCGCTGAGCGAGGACTTCAGCTTCTTCACGCGCCTCCGCAGGCTGGGGATCAAAGCCCACATTTCCCCACTGATCGAGTCCTACCACCTAAGGGTGCATAAGGTGTCGAACGCGGACTACGACCGGGACGCCGTGGTGACATCCCCGATTCCCTCTGGCGGTGAGATAGTGGCCGGGAAAAGGTAAGCTTTCAAGTTCCCGTAAATCCGTGATACCGTGTTACTAGGAGTAAGTATTCGATGGAAGGTTTAGCGATTGGACGGATCGTTCACTACTCGATTCACGAGTCGGACCTGAAGCCGGACCAGAAACAGCACGCAGGGGAAGTCATCGCGGCTATAATTGTGGCTGTGGTGGATGACGATTCGATGGTGAACTTGACGTGCTTCCCGGACTGGTCGAATAACGGATTCTTCACCTACAACCAAGCAACCCCACAACCGCTGGGAATGTTCTGGAAAACCTCCGTAAAGCACTCGCAAGATCCAGAGCCCGGTAAGTGGAGCTGGCCACCAAGGAAGAAGTAGTATGGCCGGGATGAGTAACTGGGACGCCATTGGAAGGATTCGAGATGTGGTCCCGCGTCCTCAAGCGATGGCGCAGAATTTTCTGAACCGCAGAATACGAAACGTGATCGACTCCCGCACATGGTCCGATCTGATTCGGATGGGTATGATCGTCATCCCACAGCAGTACACCACGGGGACGGTCAGTTTGAGTTCTGGGTCAAATCAGGTTGCGGGTGTCGGAACAAACTGGCCAGTCAATGACGCGGTGAATACGGCCCTGGCGACGCAGATCACGGACTCCCCAGGCTACGTCGAAATCCAGCCATCTTCCATGCTGGGGATCAACCAAGGAATGTACCTCCTGCTCGATCAAGAGACTCCGGCGAGCACTGAGGTTATTAGCGTTCAGAAAGTCAAGGGAAATAGGTTCGTCGCGTATTGTCAGTACCCACACGCAGTCTCGATAAGCCTTCAGGCTTCCAGTTTGGCTGGGCGGCAGTTCGGGGCCGGAAATTACGTTCCGACCGTCCAGGCCGTGACATCCCCGACGACTCTTCGGGTGGACATGGCGTATGGCGGGGTGGCACAAGTCGGCATCTCGTACCAGATTTACGTGCTCTACGTGAAGCCAACACCGGCTGGGTCAACCACCCCAAGCTCAACCGCCCGCAGGATGCTGCACGCCTTCGATGCGATTGCCGGGAACCCAATCGGCACAGACAAGACCTGGGACTATATCATGCTCGGAGATCCACAGCTCCAGGACACGGGGGACCCCTTGGAGCTGGTGAGCACCCCGCCAGACCCAGGGGGAACGATGCAGTGGACCCTCTGGCCGATCCAGACCGGACCCTATGCGATAGGAGTCATCTTCCAGGACGGCTGGCCACCACTAGTCCAGCCGAACGACTTACTCCCTCCGTTCATAAATGAGGAAATTTTTATCGCCGGAGCAATCGCGGATTGCTGCCGCTCTCGGGTAATCGCAAACGAACGGCAGAAAGATCCTCTATACGATTTGGCTGCGGCCAAGTACTGGGATGATGAATACAAGGGCCTGCTTGAGACGGCAACGCAGAGCGACCAGGGGCGCTGGATGACTTCCTTGTCCGACTACAGGACAAGGATGACTGCCTTCGCTCCCAATTACAACTGGCTTCGTGCCCATGCCGTCAGCGCTAGTGAGTGGTGAGGGACATTAGACTACACCTAAAGTAGTGGTACCGTCAATTAGGAGGTCCAACGTGGGACGAGCAAACTTCGAACGGCACATCGCAAAAGTGACCCCGCTTGAGGGGAAGAACCTGAAGGGGCCGGATCAGGCCGCGATGCAGGCCAGGGAGCGGCTTTGCAGCCGGGATCGAGCAGGCCTTCCTTGGGCTGAGCCGACCGAGGCCGAGTCCAGACAGCGCGAGCGCGACTGGAGGGCTGTGGGGATCATGGAGCGGCGCAAGCATCGCGGCGGGCAAACGTACCGTCACGGTGAGATCGTTAGCGACTAGGGCGGTGGTGCCGCGTGCCAAGTTATACCCTTAGCGCGTTACAGGGCCTCGTATACGACGGATTGGACGGCAACCAGGGACTGTACCCTCCCGCCCAGGTCACTAGCGTCCTGAATGAGGTTTTGCGCCGCGTAAACCTGACCACAGGCTTCACCCAAACTACCGTCCCAGTCCCAGGCTACACCGTAGCCAACCAACTTCTTTACCCGACCCCTCCAGGAATCCTGATCCCCACAAAGGTCTATTACGAGGAGCGGGAGTTGGAAAAATACAGCCTTGCGAAGCTGGCGCAGAAACACCGCAATTGGGCCATCGACACGAATCAATGGCAGGGGCAGGTAGCTCGATGGTTCCCATTGGGATTGACGACGTTCGGGATTCACCCCTTGGATGCGAATGGAGGTGGTCTACTCGAAGTCCAGGGGGTGGCTCCTATCACGCCGCTAGTGTTGCCGGATGATGTGGTTCAACTCAATGACGAACTGGCCGAAATTCTCGTGGAGTACGCACGGGGACGCCTGATGCTTAAGGAGCCCGGTGCGCCGTTTAACGCGGCCAGTGCCGCGTACCAGGACTTCATTCGGGCCATGAAGGGGATGGCTATTTGGGGTCAGATCCAGTGGCCGAGCTACTGGATATCCAAAGAGCTTGAGCCATCTGGGGCTAAGGGGGTCGTCTAGTGGCTGCCCTGACCGATATTTATAATAGAGCATGTTGGGACTGGGCCGAAGACGGCGGTCTCGTTCTGGGGATTGTCAGCGTCCAGTCCTGGCTGGACTTTGCGAACCTAGTCCTGCTCGACCTCCTGAAGCAGACCGGATGTATTAAGCGAGTCTGGACCATGTCGGTATTTGCGGGGACGCCCACCTACACGGTCCCGGATGACATAATGAATGTCGAGCAGGTGTTTCTCGCTGGCCGATGGCTCCCGAAGTACACCGTAGCCGAGTTGAACAATGTTCGCCGCAACTGGCGTCGAGACCTGGATATCCCGATCGGCTACTATACTGACAACCTGCCCCCAAAAACCATCGGCTTGGCCCCAGCTCCGAATTACAATTCAATCTACATCCCTGGTCCAAACGAGCCCGACCCACCACATGGGCAGTACGACTCGTTCAGTATCTCGATTAACAACGGGATCTTCTGGCCCCTCCTTACGGCAGCGCAGTGGGCTGCACTGACATCGGCCACCTGGGAAACGATCAACGACGCTCAGTTCACGGGGACCTACACGCCTGACCAGCACCGAGGGCTGACCATCGTGGGCACCAGGAAGGCCGACACGCAGTTGGCGACGGTAGGCGATGCAATTCCCCTCCTGCCGGACGATATAGCCCTCAGCGCCCTCCTCTGGGGCATCCATGAGCGGGTTTTCGCTGGGGATAACGAACTCAAGAATGCGCAAGCCGCCGCCTTCTCCCACGCGCAGTACCAGGAGTCCGTTTCGGTGCTCCAGGCGATCACGGGAGAAGTCCCGATTCCCGAAGATAAAGGATAGACGATGAAACGCACGGTAATCAGACTTGGGCTTTTAGCTGCCTTACTGGCCTCCCCTTGCTTGGCTCAGTGGAATTTCAATATCTTCTTGACGGGGTACCCAGCTCTCAATACTTTTCTTCAATCCTTAGTCGCGGCGCAGAACGGGACCTCCCTACCGGCTACCTGCACGCTAGGCAAGGACTTCTATTTCTATACGGGATCTGGGGGTCCAACGCTGTACTACTGCTCGGCAACGAATGTGTGGACGGCGACCCAGGGCGGTGGTTCCGGCTTCGCCCTACAAAACAGTGGAACTACGATCGGCAGTGGACTCACCACGCTGAACGTCCAACCGGACGCTTCCACCATCGTCACTACGAGCGTCGGCGGCACGACCGGAAACGTCAAATACGCGATCAACACAGCGACCATTCCGAACATCGCGGCGAGCCAGGCGGGCCTCAGCACGGTAGCGGACACGGGTGCCAGCGGGACGGCATACGCCGGATGCCCAACGACCACTATCACGACGCTGACCAACGGCATGGAGGTGACGCTGATCCCTGCTCACGCGGCGACTGGTGGCGCGACCACGTTCAATCTCTGCACGCTCGGCGCGGTCGCGGTGGCGGGATGGGGAACCAGCAATCCGGCGGCGAACGATCTGCTTGTCAATCGGCCCGTGAAGCTGCGCTACGACTCCTCGTTTTTCGGCGGCGCGTGGGTTTACACGCCTGACGGAACTGCGCCGAGCGGGGGCGGGACGGCTCCGGCGCCGGTATTCGGCACGTATGCGAGTCGTCCCGCCTGCGCCAGCTCTAACACGGGGCAGCTCTTTCACGCCTCCGACATCGGCAACAAGCACTGGGAGTGCGACGGGACGACATGGCA
>QGNH01001635.1_pt1 | contig 14734 bp, 16 predicted proteins | sample 1735481 | NCBI WGS metagenome assembly QGNH01 (sample SAMN09239004, study PRJNA386568) | Viral metagenome, whole genome shotgun sequencing project. | reverse complement strand
TACCCTCAGTGGCTCTGGCTCTTTTGGATTGGTTTGCCTTTACACCCCGAAGAGGAACTGCCGAATTTTGGAGTGCTTGCAACACTTGTATTCCACTGGCTTTCTCTTCAACTAATACTTGACCTGGGTGCCAGAGATTATTAAGTTCTCTAATAGCACTGAGTAGTTCCCCGATCTCTACTTTCTTTCTATAGATTCCCAAAATATAGACATCATAATGTGGGTCAGCAGGCCCCAGCAAATCCTCAGATTCGCCCTTATGGTAATGGTTACAGGGCAATAAAGCACAGGTTAAACAAACAGAGAAATCAGAGTCCTTAGTGTCTTTCTGGCTGGTGTCCCATGCCTGGATGATTCGTGCTCCACGGAGAAATTCTGGCATAGTTTGAGGAGTCATGCTGGGAACTTTATGGGAGAAGAACCGAAAATCTTTGTCGAGAAAAACGCTACCCTCACGAGCGCCTGGGTTGCATTGGAAAATAGATTGAAAGATATCAGGCGAGCCTCTTTTAACCTCCATACAGCGTTTACGAATTGGGGGAAATTCTGGCCAATAAAATCCCTTTTCCTCTGGATCAACTCCATAATAGGCCCTGAAGGGCCGGAGTCCCTTTGCCCTCTGTTCGTCAGTTTGGGGCTGCGGTTCGGCAAAGCCCTCCGTGAATACACATTCCACGCCTTCTGGTACCAGGACATCCCACCAAAGATTCCTCACCCCCTCACCCCGTTCTGCGGGCAACACCAGAGTTACCCAGTCACCTGAGTTCATCAAGTGGCCATAGATGTCAAACTCGCTCCATCGCCGCCCAATCCCTATGAACCTGCTACCTTGCGGAATATCCCGATGAACCAGGGTATTATAGTATATTTCGATAACCTTATCACAAGTTGCCTTCGTTGCTGAACTTTCAGCATTATGGAGGTCATCGAGTACAATTAATCCGGCATGAAGCCCCGTGAGATGGCTTGAATCAATACCAGTGCTTATCAGAGACGGCTTGGCATCCCCAGCATTTGATCTTTGAACGAAATAACCTCTGTTCTCCGACCAGCCAAGACTCTTATTAGGCTTAACATTAGGGAATGCCGCGTGGTAAATCGGGCTATTCTCAATAATCTCAACCGCTGCCCGGCTAAATGAGTTCACAAGGCTTTCCCCCGCGCTAACCAGGAGAATAGACAGAGAGGGGTCTTTACCCAAGAGATAAACCGGAACAATAGTATCCACAAAACTGGATTTCCCCGATGCTGGCCCCAGAATAATCAGAAGTTTATCAATTCTCTTATCTTCAATCCCAGCAGCCGGGGCCATTAAATGACGCGGGAAACTTAATCCCTCTCTGGAACGTATGGCATTATATAGCCCTACAAGACTGATTTGCTTATCGGACATTGACTTCACTCACCTGATACCCATATCACCTTAATGAATACATCAATACCCCTCAAGAATATCCTGGTACTAGGGGGCGCTGGCTTCCTGGGCACTAATCTCTGCGGAGCACTGCTGGCCCAGGGACACATGGTAACCTCAGTTGATAATTATAGCACCGGGCGTGGCACCAACCTCAGACATTTAACGTCAAATCCAAACTTCCAGGTAATCCGTCGAAGTATTCTGTTGCGCTTGTGTGGAGCATTTGATGGATATAATGAAATATATAATCTTGCCTGCCCCGCGTCTCCCACCCATTATCAGTTTGACCCAATTAATACAATGCGGGTTAGTGTTGACGGGGCACTGAATGTCTTGGAGGCTGCCCAGTTTATGGGGGCTAAGGTCCTCCAAGCCAGCACATCCGAGGTTTATGGTGATCCCCTGATGCAGCCCCAAAATGAAGATTATTGGGGAAACGTCAATCCAATCGGAATCCGAGGCTGCTATGATAATGGCAAACGCGCCGCAGAAACTCTGTTCTTTGATTATCATAGGCAGTATAATACTCGTATTAAGGTAATCCGTATCTTTAACACATACGGTCCATACATTCATCCAGATGATGGCCGGGTGGTGCCTAATTTTATCAAACAAGCCCTACGGGGCCAGCCCATTACCCTGCACGGAACGGGGATGCAAACCAGAGCTTTCTGTTACGTGGACGATCTGGTTGAGGGGATGATTAAAATGATGGAAAGCCCAGACAAAATAACTGGCCCGATTAACCTGGGAAACCCAGACCTTATTACCATGGAGGAGCTAGCCAGAATAATCATCCAACTAACATTCTCTAAGTCAAAAATCAAATTTCTCCCAATGCCCAGTGACGACCCACAGGATCGTTGCCCAGATATCACCAGGGCCAAACATCAATTAAACTGGGAACCCAGGACTCCCTTGATTGAAGGACTCCAGCGAACAATTAATTACCTGGATAGTGTTCTGTGAGGGCCTGTGTGGCATGTGGGGGCAATAACCTCAAGGAATGCCTGGACCTTGGCTGCCAGCCCCCAGCAAATCTCCTACTGGAAAAAGCAGATGATCCATTCCCCCTTTATCCTCTTGTCCTAAATAACTGCACGGATTGCGGACATGGACAGCTTAGTTATTCGGTTGACCCAAGGGAACTATTCCTAAATTACCGCTACGACTCTGGAACCTCTCAAACTATGCGGGATTATTTCCACTGGTTTGCCCAGGCATTGAGCAAAACACTAAAACCTGGAACAAAGGTCCTTGAGATTGCTTGTAATTCCGGCCATTTGTTGAAAGAGCTAAAGGATGTGGGGTTTTCTGCTGTGGGAGTTGAACCTGACCCCCACCTTGCCTCAGTAGCAGGGGAAAAGGCAAGCTGCCCAGTAATCAATGAGTTCTGGCCAGTCACTCTGGAGGATAAATTTGATGTCATTGTAGCAATGAATGTCTTTGCCCATGTTAAAAATCCGCTAGAGTTTCTGACATCTATTAAAGGAGCACTAGGGGAAGGGGGAGTTGCCCTCATACAAGTTAGCGCCGGGGATATGCTTAGAGAAGGCAGTTTTGATTCAATTTATCATGAACATATAAGCTATTTCAACGTGCGGTCTATGGACCGGCTAGCTATGCGGGCTGGTATGGAGGTTCAGCGGATTCTGAGAGTTGATATTCTTAGCGGCAGTGACCTGTATATCCTGAAACCCCGACTGAGAACGCCTCTGAGTCGCTTATCGGGGCTGGGCGAGGGCCGGTTTTTCCTGGGGTTCACTCCCCCTTCCCCTAGTGACCAGGGTGCCTACAGGGGGTTCGCCCAGGCTGCGCTACAGCGGTTACTGGACATTGGTGAGGGGATTAGTGCGGCTAAGCAGAGTGCCCGTCCTGTGGTGTTCGTGGGGGCTGCCGCTAAGGCTAGTGTGGTGCTGCATAGTCAACCCTGGTTACCGGATATCATTTGTGATGAGGCGCCGCTCAAGCAAGGCAGGTTTATACCGAATACTGGATTAATGATTAATAGTCTGGACATTATTAGGGAGTTGGAGAATCCCCTGTTGATCTTGTCTGCCTGGAATTACCGAGCAGAGTTGGCCGGGAAAATCAATGCTATCAGGGGATCAACGGAGTGTCTGGTGTATTTTCCGGCCCTGGAGCGATTCCATACCTAGCCATCAGGGTAAGGTAAACCGCTTTATTCTGGCAATGCGTGAGCCAGGAAATACCGGATGGGAAAACCATGAAGAGGTTTTCGGGCGTCAGAGTATTAGTATCATCCCGCATACCCGGTAGGTCAATAACAGTCAGGGCCTCCCCCATAAGACCTTCCATAAGGTATTCTTGGGGGGAATCCTGCGGACCCCTGGATGGCCAGTTATACCTAGATGTAAAGGCAGAGTCTTTCAAATACCCTGTGTCCCAAAATGTTATGCCCTCCAGCCATTTGTAGTTAGGTTCTCTGGGATTTGCAACCCTTATGTTGTTCTCTGCCATCCAGGTAAAGATTGGCTCAACCGGGTCAACATAGATTACATCAAGGTCAATTGTGGCCACATAATCATAATCAACTGCCCAATCCAGCGCCTCACAGGTAGCCCGCCCCCAACCATCTTTATTATATGGGGCCGGGTAGGTTAGGTGGCCAATATTATCCCCTAGCTGGAGAATTGTTGTTCTCCGTATATCTGGTAGATTATCCTCTGGCCGCAGCGGGGAGTCTGAGTCCACAATAAGCAGATCAGTATTGGGGTTCAACAGTTTGCCCAGCCTTACCCACTGTTCTGCAATCCAGAGTTGGTAGGGATTTCGGATATAAGAGGTACCGGCGAGTAGAGTTTTCATTCTTTATACCGTAAATTACAATCAGTACACATAGGTTGGAATGTCTGAATAGGTTTATTCTTCCTTTTGAAATTTACCCCCCACCCAAATCCGTGTCTACTGATTACTTCAGATTCCAAATCATCAAGCCATGTACCCCATTCTGGGTATATTGAAGCAGCCTCAAGACGCTCGCCTTGTGTCTGCATAGTTCCACACATACATTCACCGGAGCGGCAAAGCTGTGTAGCGACTGGGTTTATACAGACGTTTTGTTTTTCAAGAAATTTATCTCTATCCTCTTGTGACCAGTCGTGAATAATATTCACCCAGACATTTCCTGGCGCTGCTGGATCGGCTCGCATTACCTGTAGATGTGCTTGACGGTTGGCGCTTTCGTCCTTCCTAGCTCCATTTAACAGCATAATTTTTACATTTCGTTTTCTTTGTCTTATTTTTGCTGATATGACTTTACGGAAAGGTCCTGCTTTTAATATTCTATAGCTAAATCCATGAGCAGATATGCCTTTCCCAAAAAATCCCTTACGAAGAACGTAGTCCTCATAAGCAGAACCCGCATCCGCAATAGCTAGGTCTGGACCCTGATTACCATAATGGTCTTTAACAAATTGTGTTGTTTGTGGAATTCCAGTTCTTGTGTAGCCATGTATGATTAAATCAATTTTTAGCCCTAGACATTTAGCTATTTCATGACTTGCAGCACTATCTTTCCCCCCACTAACCATAGATACTATATAGTCTGGTTTTATGAGATCTACAGCATTAGAGATGATATCTGCTGAGCTTTGTATTGGATTATTACTCATTAGTGCTCCACAAACAAGGATTGGCGCCAGTCTTCTATCTGGCAGCATTCAAGAATATTAGCAAGACCGATGATGAAAGACTGAGCGTTCACCAGCCAGTTAACCGCGCTATTCAGAACACCTCTGAGTTGTCTCTGGGCATCAGAGGAGAGTTCACCGAGGTAGGGGCTAGAGGTGAATTGGAAGCGGCGGCGGATTTCCAGCATTGCCTCCAGGTGAGATTCAGTGATGTTGATATCCCTCTCAGACTCAACTTGAATTATTTCATCCTTCAGTACCTCTATAGTATCTTGCGGACTCCTATATACCTTTCTCCAATCAAACAGCATACTCAGAGGCATGATGTAGATATTGTCCTCTGTAGCGGTTAGGAAGTCAACCCGGCCAACCTGCCCCATCTGGGCAGTTCGGATCAACGCGCCTTGCTGGAGATTTTCTGTTGATTTGCTGGGGGTCCAGCTTGGAAGCACTGAGGGGTCTGTGTTCCACTCTACCCAGAGGAGATTTCTTGGAAAAGCTGATTCACTAATCAGGGCACTCAAGTCCTCTGCCTTGAGATTAATGAATTGAGAGGTTTTTAGAAAAGTAGGAGGATTTAGAGAAACTTTAATTGCGCTCCCAACCTCATTAATAAGAGTTCGCATACCGGGAGAGTCAGCATATAGTGAGAGGACTTTATTGGCAAACCAAGTCACTATTTATCTTCCTATGTGTTTGAGTGTCTGGTAGTAGAATTGCTGTAGAAATGGCAGCGCATACGGGTCCTGGTTATACTTCCTCATTTGCCAAGCCCAAAGGGTGCGACCACTGCGGCCATTCCCGTCAAGAAAGGGATGCAGGGTTTCGTATTTAATATGGCATTCCCAGGGGCCAACTGGGTTATTACAAAGTTCTTCTAGTTTAAGTTTAACCTCTGGCCCGCCCCTGATAGGGGTGTAGCCTCCAATCCTTACATCCATACCGGGCTTGACTCGCATGAGTGAACCGTACTTTTCTGCCAGGGCCGGGCAGTAAATTTTAACAAGATTATCCAGATCATCAGGGGATACAGCGTCTAGCTGGAGGAATTTCCGGGTGATTATCATGATATCATCTGTGACATATGAAGCCGGGTATCCCTCAATCCCCCAGCTTTCAATGAGGAAATCTCTCAGGGCAAGCTGTTCGGAGCCGAGGAGGTGTTTATGGGTCATGGACTTCAATATGGGTTGTGGTAAGGTGGTTTCAAGATGGCGGGAATTGAAGGAGCAGGGGAAACCTATACTTGGACTAAAGATAAAGTCGGTCCTATCTATATTAGTAGACCAGTGGTTAATGCTGACCAGATACTTCAGTGGTACAGGACTCAAGGAGTTCAGGGGCTATATGACCCAAAAGACCTCTATATAACAGTAGTTTATTCTGAGGCTCCGGTGGAATGGGGGAAAGCTTGGGAGGCTCCAGAGGGGCGGGTTATTCAGGGAACTCGGTCTCACGATACCTTTGGGGATTATTTTGTGCTGAAGATGGAAGACAAATATCTTTCTGCTAGGCATGATGATTTGAGGAATAAAGGTTGTAGTCATAAATGGCCCAACTATCATCCTCATATTAGTTTATCTCAGGCAGTTCCACTTGACTCGGTAGAACCCTACACTGGTCCGGTGTATGCGGGGCCAGAGAGGTATGAGGATATTTGGGAGAATATGGAACCGGAGACCAAGGGATTTTGGGATGATCCGCTTATTTTCTCCATGCCTTGCATTATCAAGTCACAGGAGAGTGGGGGACGGCGATTAATCCAGGTAGAGGCAAGCTGTCAGACAGTTGACCTGGAGGGTGATGTAATAATGCAGAAGGCACTCCTGGATTCAGCTAGTTCTTTTGTTGCTAATGGTCATCTGGATATTGACCATAAATCTGAACCAGCTATTGCGAGGCGGTTGGGTATTACAAATTGTGAACACTATATTGTAGGGCGACCCTATGAGGTAGTGGACGGAGGGGATGGGCGGACTTTTGTAAAGGGAGAGATTAGCCGGTCCAGGGATGGAGGATTTGACCCAAAAAATAATATGGCTGATATGTTATGGGATAGCCTTCAGAGAAAGCCCCCGGTGGTCTGGTACGCTAGTATTTTTGGCTACCCGGTAAAGGGGCTTACAAAGAATTGTCGGAGTGGAAACTGCGAGATGGGGGCTAGAAGGTTTCTTATTCAAGGAATGAATTGGAAATCTCTCGCTCTGACTAGAAACCCAGTTAATAATTCATTAAAAGGAGAGGCAAAAATCATAACAGCGAAAGCCTGGGCAGAAAAGAACACTATTGGGATGCCTATGGGGGGACTGAGTAGCTTGAAATCCTGTATGGAAGGGGGACATGGTTGCCCAAATTGTGGTGGGGTTCTTCAGAAAGCCCCAAGTTTAACTGCGTGGAGGCGGCATTTCACTGCATGTTCGGGTATGGATGAGAATACAAGTGAGATTTGTAGTCATGCTGCCCTGTATAAAAAATTACTTGACAATCTGGGGGTATTGTAGGGATGTGTAACTGTGATAAATGTAATTCATGTTCAATACAAAAGGGATTGCCTAATATGGAAACCGATTTCACTCCCGCCCAGGCGAGGGAACTCCTGATGACTCTTGTTGGGGCCGTGGGGGATACTGAGGTGAAAGAGGTACTGAAGAGTGCTGTTCTGGCTAAGACGGCACTTCAGGATACCTCCCATAGTTTCCGTCTAACTCCAGATGAGGTCATTCGTGATCTGTTCTACAAGCGGGAGCGTGATCTGCCCATGGATGCAGGAAAGATTCATGTTGGCCCTACGCTTGGCGCGGCTGGGGATGGTGCGGATGCGACTGTTGAGCATTATTCGCATTTTGCCCCGCAGCCCCAGATTCTCACTCGTAATTATGACAAGCTTAGTGAGGAGATGGGTAGCCTCCGAGCATATCTGAAGTCCCTTACTGAAACTATGCAGACTCAGATGCAGGCTGTTGCGAAGACCCTGGAAACCCTAACCACCAAGGCTGAGGATGAAGGCGAAAAGGTTGAGGTTAATGTGGAGGAAGAGGATGACGAAACCGAAAAGTCGGCTAGCTTCAAGTCTCTCCGCGCTGATCTTCTGGCTACCCTGATGGCTAAGGCCGAGGAAGAAGAGGAAGAGGGCGAGGGGGAGGAAGAGGAGGAGATGGGCAAGGCGCTTAGTGCGGCTTTCCGGGTCACTCTGGCGAAGGCTACTCTGCGGGCGTCCAAGGACCTTACTGCTAAGTCTGACCTGAGCCGGATGGCTAAGTCCAATGTTAAGGCAGTGGTGGCGACTGCGCTGCGTAAGGCGCACTGGCTGGCACGGAGTGCCCTTGATGACAAGACTGTGGCCAAGGCTGCCCAGGAGGCACTTCGGGCGACTGAGGAATATATGTTCCTCCGCGGTATTCCGTTGACTGTTAAGGCGAAACCAATGGCCAAGAAAGAAGAGGAGGAAAACCAGAAGGAATGGCCGGATAAGGATTCTGCCAAGTCCCTGGAGGCTATTACCAAGACTCTTATGCAGACCCAGACTGATGTGAAGGGATTGTTTGATATGATCCAGCGGGGTTCCAAGAGTGCTAGTGCGATTGAGGTTGTGGAGCCGCTTGCCAAGGCACTCGGTAATCCGAACTTCATTGTCGAGAAGCGCCGGTTTATTGAGGAGGAGGCTAAGGCTCGCCGGATTGACTCGAATGTTGAGGGGGCTGCCCTGGATGTCCTGGGGGCTATGGAGTTGGCGAAGGTGGGGAGCATTAGTAAGGATGTTCCGGCCGCTATGCTCCAGGGGGCTAGTAGCAAGGTAAAGAGCCTGTTTCGAGAAGTTGAGGTGGGGGCATAATCATGGAAAACGTAAATGAGTTGATTGCTAAGTCGGCGCACCAGTTTGCGGCTGGGGTTAGCAGCATGGGTTCGGATTTTGCTGGACTCCGTAATATCATGATGGGTATTGCCACCTATCAGCGTAATGAGAACGCTGACTGGGAATCGAACCATCATGTGGGTGATTTCCTGCGGTCTCAGGCTCCTGCGGTGGAGCGGGCTAATCTCCGTTCTGCTTGGTTCCGTGAAAATACGCGGCCCCGGTATATCCCGGAACTTGAGGATATGGTGGTCAAGGGCCAGCCGATTGCCAAGGCAGCGGGTAATAGCATCCTGGATGTTGGAACCAGCGTAAACCTCGCGAGTATCGCGGGTGGTCAGGCAGTGGGTTATATGAGCCTGGATACCCGGCTTTATCGTAGCACGATCCGGCCAAATTCGTTTACTCTGTATAATATGTTGCAGAAGTCCCAGGCATTCCAGGTGGTTGACCTGTGGAGCACCAGCACTGATACGGGTGGCGGGCCTGCGGGCACGAACTTCCAGACTGTTAACCAGGGCGCAAGCCTTGTGGGGTCTAGCCTCCAGACATCTGCGGGCGTCTATAACCTGAATACCTTGTTGCTGGCCCTGGTGGTCAATGGCCGGGCAATCACGATCCCCCTGGCCGCACAGAATAACTTTGTTGATATCACGGCACAGGAGACTGCTAACGCGGCGCTGAGTTGCCTCTATAGCATTGACTGGGCCAATTACCTGGGTAACTCCGCGTTGTTCCCAAGCCAGTTTAATGGTATCGACACTGTTCTGTCTAGCACGGTTAGCGGGAATATCTATGATTTCTGGAACTACTGGACTACCAATGCTGCGGCTTCTGGTTTGACCCAGCAGCAAGCTTTGTTTAATCTCATCTATGAGATTTGCGGGCGCCTGACCATCCAGTACACTTGGTCGCATATCACTCATGCGATTATGACCCCACAGACTGCGGGCGATATCCAGAGCCTCGTTACCACTCAGTTGTATAACCTGATTAATATTGGTCGGGATATCAGGGCTGAGGGTATCGTGCCGAACGGCGACCTCCAGGGTATGAAGACTCGTTTTGGCGAGATTCAGTTCCCCATCGACGTTTGTATCAATGCGCGTGATGTTCCGGTCCAGGCATACAAGACTCCCTCCGGCACCACCTACTGCATCACCACTCCCTCTGCACCGGCTGGCGTTACAGCGGCCTTGAGTGGTGGTATGACGGTTAACAATAACTGGACGGGAGCGTTCTGTGCTAGTTCCGGCCAGTATGTCTATGCGGTGGCAACCTGTGATGCCTTCATGAACGAGACTGTTCTGACCTACTCTAATGCGGTCAGTGGTATCACGACTACCCTGAGCACTGCTGGATCGGGTTACGGGGTTAGCATTAGCCCGCCAGCCACTCAGACTGGTATGCAGGCTTACCGTATTTTCCGTTCTGGCCTGGGCTACACGTTGACCACCAATCAGTTGCCTCAGAGCTTCCGCTGGATTGGCACTGTGGCGGCTAGCACGGGTACTGTGGTGTTCAATGACTCGAATGCCAATATCCCGAATGGTCAGCGAACCTTTATGCTTGATCTTGATCCGGGTGACGCGGCTATTGATTACCGGATGCTACTGCCTCTGACTAAGGTGAATCTATTTGCGGATAATATCTACATGCCCTGGGCAGTCTGTGGGATCGGCGCGATCCGGCTGACTATTCCCAAGTTCCATGCGGAAATCAAAAACTATCCCGCAATCGACCCAACCTTTAACGCGCTAAATCCAAACTTGAATCCTGCGGCCTCCTGGGGCACAGGTTAAGAATTAGCCCCTCCTGGGGCTTTTTCTTTATGTGGGGTCTCCCTCCGGCCCACCGTCCAGCACCAGACACCCCACACCACCATTGGGGTCATTCTGGTCAGGGTGGGTTACCAGAACACTCCAGGTTCCCTTGGGGGATTGGGTCACCACTACTTGTGTCCCGTCAGACCGCTTGCCGATCCAGACAGGAATTTCATTATAGCGTTCTTTGAGATTTTCCATTCCCTCATTATACCCACCACAAACAGGTGCCTGGGCAAGTACCGGAGTAGACAAAAGGCAGAAGATTAGGAGAATTTTCATCATATTAAAGTACTATGGTTACACGCGCGCGACTGGGAATAGGCGCCGGTTGGATTGCCCCGATGCCATCCCAAGCATGATCGGCAGAACCACCATCAGCAGAAACCGCTGCATCATTGGTAGCAACCGATTCATATTAATGCACGGCCAATGCTAACTTATCCATCACGGCAATCCATTGATAAGGGCGGGGGTGCGAACAACATAGACAGGTAATTCAAATTCAGTTGCCCGAATTACCTCGCAGGGAACCTTATGCCCAGCCAGCGCCCAAGCCCTGGTGATACGACTAGCTAGTTCATGCGCTCCGTTATATGACATGAAATCCATGGTACTACGAGGGTTGTTGGATGAGAAGGGGGGATGGTTCATTGAGCGTTTGCCTTAAAAATTTCGTAAAGCTTATCAGATGCCTCAGAAAGAGCAAGAAAATCACTGCCAAATGCTGCAAGTTCTTCTTTTGCTTCTCCAGGTGTCTCCGAATAATTATAGACCAACATCATAATAGCTACCTGGAGGAGATGCTGCCATTGAACATCAATATCCTGTAAGGAAAAGCTAATTAAGCTGTCATTCATAGCCTCATAGAGAAGTTCTAGGGCTACAATATTGGCATCAGAGCCATGAATAGTCTTCATCAGGGTATGCAGGTTCATATCGTTCTCCATTACTCCCCATATGGGGCCTCCCCCGCCCCCTTCAAGGGTGTGCTAAAATATCTTATGGTCTTTATGGGGGAGGTGGTGCATGGCACCACAATCGAAAAGCATTGGCTGGCAACCCGGCGCACTGGGTATGAGTTGGATGGGGTGATGTTTCACCTCCACAGGGGTCACTTCTACACAGACCCCCTATCAGAAGACGAAATAGAGAGAATGGACAGACATCCAATGGTCAGATTAACTACAGAGGGGTCAGTCATAGAATTAGATAAATCTCTTCCGGTTATTGTAGAGGAAACTCCAGATGAGGAGCCTCAAGCCCCAAGGAAACCGGGCCGACCAAAGAAAGGTAGCTAGTTTTGTCAGATAGTGCTCAATTTGATGGTGGGGGGATTGAGCCTAATCTTAATCTTGGCACCCTACCGATTCCCTCTAATTCTCTATGGACTTGGGCTTCTCCTGATCCAAGCTACGGGGTTCCCCTACAGGTGGTGGGCTACCCACCGGGCGGCGTCAATCAACCCACCAAAACTGGATTAATGCCCTGGGACCTTCAGAATTTTGTTGGTGTCCAGATACAGCAATTCGGCAATCCAATAGAGAAAGTTCCCAATTCTCAAATTGTGCAGTTTATCAGGTGGGCAGAGGATAGGGTTGAGAGAGATACCGGAGTTCTGTTATGCCAAACCTGGGTAGCAGCCCCGCCTCTAGTGGCCCCTGGTGCCGCGTCGAGTATGGGGATTATTCCTGCCAATTCCTCCTATCAGGTCCAGGGGGTGGACTTTGATATGTATGATGCCGCGTATGATTTCTGGTTCCCCCGTAGTCAAGATGCTGGATGGATGAACTATACTTTGAGGTTCAAGCCAGTGAAATCTATTGTCTATGACTACTCTGATTATGTTGCAATCAAGCGATATTCATTTAACTACCCGCTGCTTAATGAGTTTTTCAGGATTCCCCCATCCTGGATGGTAGTTGACGAGGATATGGGAATGGTTCGGCTGGTCCCATCTGTCAATGTTCAGTTGCTTCCCCTGTTTGCTCTTTATCTTGGATTTATGGCCTTCACCGACTCTTTGCCCGGTGGCATTCAGCTACAATACAATGCAGGAATTACCCCTCAAGATTACTCATCCAGGTGGTCTTTTATGAAACAGCTTGTTCTAGCAGAAGCGGCAATTACAGCACTGTCGATTATCCAAGGCAGTATTAATGTAGGATTTGAAAATAGGAACGTCGCGCTAGATGGATTAAAATATGATGTGAAATTTGACCCTAAAGGCGCATATAATGGGTTGATTCAAACTTTCACTAAAATGAGAGATATGCTGCTCAGAACAGCAATAGCTAAAGTACAGGGGCCTCTAGTGGCTTTCCTCTAAAATGCCAGTTCTGCAAACCCCTATTGCCAGCGGTATTCTGGGCCAGCCCTACCCCTATCCGGAGGCTCCGCAGATTGCGATGCTTCCCACTGATCCATATTCTCTGCCCCATTCAACCTTTGATGCTTGTATTACTGAATTCGGCGTGAGGATGACTTGGCAGAAATCACATCTTTGCCCCTGCACATGGTTCCCAACCGATGGATCACCCAGGGGGGCAGCTAATCCATCCTGTTTGACTTGTTCTGGCCTGGGTTTCTATTGGGACGCCCCGGTGGGGCCTATTCCGATTCTGTTCACTTTTGCCCATAGCCCGTTGGCTACAGATGAACCCGGCACCCCCCTGGATACCCGAATGGGCCAGATTCTTAATTCTAGCCCTCTAATTACTATTGGTCATGATATAAATTTTGATATCTGGAGCCAAGCCGCCGAATATGATAAATGGACCGAGATTGATGCCATTTGGCGCTTTAATGCCAACTTGGACTCAGGCCGCAATATCACATTACCCTATCAGACTGGTATTCAGGTTGCCGCCACCGGAGCAGTCACCACATTTAGTCTCAGTAGTAGTAGTGTGGTTACGGTAACCGGATATATTCTAAATGGCAATACCTTGACCATTCCGCCCAGCTATCCCCTGGGAACCCCCTATGTGGTGGAGTTCTACGCCAACCCGGTCTGGGTAACCTTCAAGCGAGCAGGCGGTATGCCCCATGATAGGCCATTCTCAGGCAACTCAATTCCAGCTAACCCCCTGCCCAGAAGGTTTCGCGCTACACCACTTGATCTTTGGCTAAGGAACAAAAATAGCTTTTAAGCACTTGGGGAATCTTGCAATGGCAAGATTGGGGGAGTTGCCCCATCTTTCTCTGCCTGAATTTCTTTCAAACGCCGAGCAATGTAGCTAACGTCATCTATAATAGACCTAGGCGGCTCTTTATTTTCCTTGGGTGGGCCAGCATCAGCCCCATCAGCACCTTCCTCTCCATACATATAGAACTCATATTTCGTAACAGGTACTATATAGTACTGCATAGAGGCATAGAGGTACTTCAAGTAAGAAGTCGCCGGGTCTTCCATCGTTGCGTCATATGGCGTTATCATGTCGTCAATGTTCATTGTATCTCCGTAATGGGGGGCAACTCCCCCCTTCCCCAAGTGTCAGACATATGTAGGGTAATAGGGTGGCATTTCAAGTAACCAATGTTCAGAAGTCTGATGATGATTATGAGGTATGGACTGACGCACCCCAGGCAGTCATCAATAAGATTCAACTTGAGATATTCAAGCTATGGGTACAGTTTGCCAAGGGTGGTAAATCTCTAGGCATTAAACCCCTGATGAACCCCACTGGGAAATATGCAAGCTCCATATCAATGCAGAAAGAGGGCGCCAGGATAGTGGCAGTAATTCAGGATGAGGATATTGCCCCAGAAGGGCAATGGATTGAAAGCGGCCATGCCCAATATGACATGAAAACTTTATTTCGGGGCAGGCATTTTCCCCTCCATAGGGCTGGGGGGGTTCCGTTTCAGAAAGGGGTTAAGGTGAAGGGATATTATTTAGCTGCTAAGAAATCTGGAGATTTCAACAGATCAGCCGACTTTGCCGGAATGGCCACAGTGGGTGAGACAGGTTGGGTTATTCCGGCAA
>QGNH01000406.1_pt1 | contig 14740 bp, 18 predicted proteins | sample 1735481 | NCBI WGS metagenome assembly QGNH01 (sample SAMN09239004, study PRJNA386568) | Viral metagenome, whole genome shotgun sequencing project. | reverse complement strand
TGAAGACTGTTTAAGGAAATTTAAGGACAACCATAGGCACAAAAGGGGTAGTGGATAAATTGTACGAAACCGACAAGTATCTCAAGGGACTGATAACGGCTTACGATGAACTGTTCAGGGAATATCGCATTACCGGCTCGCTGCTTGAGATAGGGGTTCATAAAGGCGGCTTTCTTCAATGGGCGAACAGCACGGGAAGATTTAGCAAGCTGGTCGGCATTGATATTGATACATCAAACGTGTTAGATGAAGTAAAAGGATTTGCCCTGATATACGAGGGGCATCAAAGAGAAGATGTCTTTGTTGAGGATATCGCGAAAGAATGTGGCGGGTTCGATGTTGTGGTTGACGATGGAAGCCACGAGATAGCCGACGTTGCCGCGAGCTTTGCAACCCTCTGGCCTCATACACGACGTCTTTACATAGTAGAGGACTGGGACTTGATTTTTGAACAGCCCGAAGAAGTGGGCGGGTGGTTTGCCTTTATGATACACCTTCTTGACAAGAAAAAAAACGAAGCGGACGTTAAGGAACTGAAAATCATTTTTTCATTTGCCGACGAAGCAAGGCGGGGCGGCTATATAGCGGTAGTGAAACAATGAAAATTTATCTTATAATTTGCCTGTTATTCGTCGGATGCAGTACCTGTAATGGCGGCTGGTCTAATGCCGATAGCTACCGCGAGGCGGCGTTTGCTGGACTGGTTATGATAGATTGGAGCCAGACCCTGTACGGGGCGGATCATCCGCAACAGTACAGCGAGCAAAATCCTGTTTTGGGCAGGCATCCGTCAAGGAGTGACGTAAATATCTATATGCCGGTAGGGATGGCAGCACACGCCGGAGTAAGTTGCCTTTTGCCTCCGAGCTGGCGGACATACTGGCAGTGGGGGACAATCGGCATTGAGGCCGTAAACGACGCACACAACGCAGCAATCGGCGTAGGAATAGGGCGATAATGACAGAGATAAAATGTCTGGACTGTTTAGAAAAGGATAAGATAATTCAAGAGCAGAAAGAAGTGCCTCAGAAGATGGCAGAGGGCATGAGCGAGGCTCACATAACGATGAAAGAGCTGTATGAGGTTCTCGGCAACAATGAAGCGGAGCTTTTGAACATACGGAGCAACGTAGCGGAAATGGCGGCAAGGATCAGGCATTGAAAGCCAAGGGTCAACTGAAAATCCCTTTGTACGAAACGCAACGAAGATTTGTCGAATGCGAAGCTCCGATTATTTTTTTAGTAGCGTCTCAAGGGGAGGGGAAGACCCTGGCGTCTTTTGTTGCCCACATCTACCATTTCTGGCGCATAAAGCAGAAGGTACGCGGCCTCTATGTAAGAGATACGCACACGAACATCAAGTCAATGACCGTGCCGTCGTTCGAGGAAGCAATGGCGATCATCGGCAAACGCAGCGCGGACAATGCGGAATTTGTAAAACATTTCAAGTGGCATGACGACCATCATTTATTGACGCATCCCATTATGGAAATTAGTTTTGCCGGAATGGACAACGTAAACGATGTTAATAAGCTGATGGGCGCGGGCTATTCGATCATAACGCTTGAAGAACCGGCTCCAATGATGAGCGGGGCAAGTCAGGGCATACCGGAAAGCGCCTTTATCGCGGGTGTTGCAAGGTCGGCAAGGCAGGGCGGCATCACAACTTCGCGCCTACAAATTACCATGAATAAGTCTGATGAGTTTCACTGGACAACCAAGAGAATGTACGTCGATCCGATAATGAGGCCAGAATATGCGCCGGACATCTACACGGAAGTCATTGAGATACCGTTTGGCGAAAACGAATCACTGTCAGATCACGCAAGGCAGGCGGCAAGGGCGGCTTACGAACTTGACCCTTCCTTGAAGGCGCGGTTTATTGACAACAAAATTGCCTTCACGGTCAATGGAGTGCCGGTTGCGAAGTTTTATAACGAAGAAATCCACAGATCGAAAGACAAGATCGACCCGTTGCCGAAAGTACAGGGGTACAGATTCTGGGATGCCGGCCACAACCCTTCGTGCGTTGTCTGTCAGGTAAACCCTATTTACGGCCGACTGGTCGTGCTGGATACCTTTGTGGGCGACGGCATAGGGATGAAACAGCTTATTAAGGGTGTTGTGAAGCCTGCCATGCAGACACGATACATGAAAGTGACGGAATGGATAGACAGCGGCGATCCTGCCATCAGCACCAGAGATCAGGGCGACACGGACAATTCACCCCGTAGCGTCATAGAGAATGAACTGAATACGATATTTGAGCCAGGAGTTTCCGATTGGCAGACACGGAAGGAGCTTATCAACACGGTTCTCACGGAATCGCCGATGCTTTTACTGTCAAGACACGAAACGGAGCTGCATTTAGGACTACGCGGCGGATGGGCAATGAAAAAGCTATCGACGGGGCAAGTTTTGGACATGCCTCCGAAGGGGCGCTTCTCACACCCTTGCGACGCATTGTCTCAAGGATTATCCGTACTGATCCAAACGCGGAAGCCGAAAAAGAAGTCAACGTCAGTGACAAGCATGATGGAGAAACTCGGAAGCGCAATTTCAAGAGCAGGAGGTATGGGAAGATGGTAATGAACGGTGTTGAAATAACATTAAAACCAGACGATGGTTCTCCCTGTGGTGTTACAAGCGAGGGCATGGGGAATGGGGATTTTAGGGTGATTGTCAAGCAAAAGGTGAGGATTTTACGCCCAGAATGGATTTGCACGATTAGGGGCAACGAATGATTATTAATGCCATAGTCATGATGTTCAACGAGGCGTCAATCGCTCCCTATTTCCTGTCTCACTATCAGGACATTGATGAGGTTATTGTTTTGCTTGAAACCGACAGTACGGACAATACGCTTGAAATATGCAGACAGTATCCGAATGTTACAGTTAAACTGATTCACGTTACTGACGGCATTGACGATGACCAGAAAGTGCAGATAATCAATGACGAGATAAAAAATCAAGTCGGCAAGGCGGACTGGGTTTACGTCCTCGACCCCGACGAGCTGATTGTCCCTTATCGCCTTGAAAATCCGTATGATTTTCTTGACAGGCAATGGGAATGCGACGCGGTAGTGGCCTGCATGTATCAGGTCTATCGGCACGTTACCGATAAAGACCTTGACCCGGCACAACCGGCATTGCCTCAGAGATTGCATGGTGACCTCGATTTGACATGCGATAAGGTGACGAAATATCAAGATTCTAACATCCATTACTGCAAGCCGATTGTAGTGAGGCCGGAAAAAGCCTTCATGGAAGTCGGCAATCATCGGATTATTAAAGATGCTGTTTACTCTAAGGAATTTTTTATAGGCAGTCACTGGCAGCATGCCGACCCCACCTTGGCCGTTACAAGAAGGCTACGGAACCGGAGCAGGCTTTCTCGGAATAACCTCAACAGGGGTTACGGTTTTCAGAACTGGGAGATAATGGAAGAAGACATATTGGCTATTTGCGAATCGCATAAACATGATCCATTGATAGGAGTATTGTCTATATGAAAACCATGAAACTCGATAAAGAGACACTATTTTATGGATATTTTCCCCCTTACGATAAATACCTATATCGTCTCCTAAGGGGGAATGCTGGTGATTGGAAATCAGTCGAAAAGGAATATGACGAAGAAATTCCCATGGACGAACTACAGGATAGAGTAATAAGCCCCATGAGGGAGTATTTAAATAATGTTGAGTAAACTCCGTGCTCTGGCATTTGAGATTAACGATATGTGCTGTTTGGGGCATTTTCATTCTCAATGCCCGCGCAACGCAGAGCGATTCAGGGGCCTGGACGATACTTCGGCCATGACGATAGGCGATATGGCCGCCTTTGCCCGTTTCTGTAAGGATAAGCATGGTTTTCAGGGCAAGATTCAGGTGCATTATTACAACGAACCACTGGCAACACGGGCAAGACTTTTAAGATTGGTCGAGGCACTCCCCGAATTTAAGTTCATTCTCTGGACAAACGGCGTGCATCTGACCAACACAGACCTGGCAAACGGCTTTCTTGACAAGTTTTCAGAGGTAATGATAACGATTTATTACATGAACCCCGTATCGGCGAAGTTCTGTCTTGACCTAAGGACGGCATATCCGCAAGTAGACGTGCAGAGAGCGAACATGGATGATCGGAAAAACGAGGAATTGGAACCCGTTTTTAATCCATTAATCACTTCTTGCGAACGGATGCCATACTGGGAGATAAATTTTGATTACTACGGAAATGGTCATATATGCTGTGGCGACTGGCGGGGCGAAATCAATATCGGCAATATTAAAAAAGACGATTATGATGATATTCTTAACAAGTGGCGTCCGATAAGCTTTGCGCTCTCTCAAGGATGGAATGAAAAAACATTTGACAAAATCCCTAACGTATGCAAACTATGTACCACCCGTACACACGATATGTCGCGGCTCGGTGACAGAAGGATTGTATAATGGCAGCCAAAAAGCAGAAAAAAGCAATAGATGAATTTCTAAAGACGGCAAAGAAGCGGCTCAAGCGCGAAATGGACGCCGACCGCCACAACAGGCAGGCCGCAATCAGCGACCTCAAATTCCGGCACGGCGCAGATGATGCGCAATGGGATGAGGGAAAAGCCGCCGAAAGAAAATCATGGGGCGGGTGCGCCCTTACAATCAACCTGCTCGGCGCTTTTGTTGACCGTGTAGTCGGCGATATGCGGCATTTAAGGCCGCGAGCCGATGTAAAACCCGTCGACTCAAAAGGCGATCCCCGTATTGCCAAGATCAGGAAGGGCATCATTTGGGATACCGAGTATCAGAGCAACGCTGAAGCCATTTATGATTATGCCGGAGAGATGAACACAACTTGCGGCTATGGAGCATGGCAGGTCAAGACCCGCTATTCCGAAGACAATCCATTCATACAGGAAATCTATTTAGAATTACTCCCTAATCCGTTTGTTGTCTATCTGCAACGAAAGAAATGCCCTGTTTTCTCTGATGCTGGATATGGTTTCGTCCTCGATAAGATGCCGATAGAGGAATTTAAGGAAGAATATCCTGATGCCGCCGTCCCTGATGCCTCCCTTGATGCGGGGCCGGGAATGACAAACGAAAACTGGGTCGATAAGGATACTGTCACGGTTGCCGATTACTATGTCGTTGACGAAGAAAAGGCGACGATGTGTCAGCTTTCTAACGGCGATTTTTACGAGAAAAGCGAGGCGGAGGAAAAGGTAAAGGACTGGCAGGAATCAAAAAAGAAACTCGACGCCGCGAAACAACAGCTATTGACCGAAATACAGGCTCAGGCTGGGCCGGACGTTACCCTTGAAGACGATGGCAGGATAATGAAGGGCGGAAACATGATCAAGCAGATACCGCTTCCGCGGATCGGCGAGGAAATAAAAATCGCCAAATCAAAGGAATGGGGCAAGCGCAAGATAAAGCATTATCTTATTTCCGCAGTTGAGATATTGAGCGAGGCCGGACTTGACGGTGAGGATGTACCGGGCGGATTTATCCCGTTGATTCTCTTGCAAGGCAAGCAGTACAACATTGAGGGGAAGAATTTTGTAAAGAGCTACATCAGGGATGCGAAAGACCCGCAAAAATTAATAAATTACTGGGAAACCAGCACAGCGGAAACTATCGCGTTAGCCCCCAAGTCGGAATGGCTCGGCACGGATGAGCAGTTTGAAGGGTATGAGCAGGACTTTCTTTCGGCAAACCGCATGCACATACCGATGCTGAAGTATAAGCCGCAAGTCTATAAAGACCACCTTGTACCGCCTCCCGAAAGGGTCAGCCCGGCACAGCCCCCGGTAGGCATGTTTGAGCAGTCTAAAAGGGCGCATGATAATCTAAAATCTGTACTGAACGCTCACAATATGGACATGAGAGACGAGGGCCGCGAGCTTTCCGGTGTTGCACAGAGGGGGAAACAGAAGCCTTCAGATATGGCGACTTTTGTTTTCCATGACAACCTTGCAAGGGGAATAACGCTGAGTGCGAAGATTATTAACTCCATGATAGCGGAAGTGTTCGATACGGAAAGGGATGCGAGAGTAAGGAATGACGATGATACGGAATCCTTCCAGCCTATCAACACCACGGCCAAATCCGCGCTGGATACCGTCAATGGCAATCCTGCCCGGTACAGGGGAACCGACGTAAACGATTTAAAAAAGATGATCAAGTCAGGGCAGGGTCACAAGAAATTTAACGATGTTACGGTAGGGAAATACGGCGTGGTCATTACCACCGCTCCATCTTACGCGACACAGCGGCAGGAATCGACGGAGCTATTGGGCAAGATCATGCAGACGAACCCGCGCCTGATGAGCATATTCGGCGATATTTACGTCAAGGGCCTTGATGTTTTGAACGCGGACGTTATCGGCGCAAGACTTGAAAGAATGTTGCCTCCGGGCCTGCTTATCCCGAAAGAAGGCGAAGCCCCGAAGCCGCCATTGCCTCCGGCTCCGGCATTGCAGGCACAGATTGAAAAGGCAAAGGCGGCGACAGTCAAGGCGCAGATCGAAAAAGAAAAGCTGAAAATTGAGCAATTAAAACTCTTGAAGGAACTGAAAGATTCAGATAGCGAAATTAGAAGCGTTGTGATACAGGTATTGAAAGAGTTTAACGCGCCTCCGGGTCAGCATCCCGCAGATCAGCTTTTAGCTACACAGGACATGATTAAACAGCAGGCCACGCAGAGGATCCAGCAAGAGGGCATGGGACGGATGGACGGCGGGCAGGAGATGGGATGATGACCGTTAAACACGCTGACCGTCAGGCAAAAGAGAAGGCATGGGCGGAGTTTATGGAGCGGAACGGCAGTACTCATCCATTGTTGTTCAATGACGACCTGAAGCGTAAAAAGGTTATTGAATCCCTCAAGGCAATAGAGGGCGTTAAAAGAATTTTGCAGGAGGTTTTAAAGTAGAAGGCAAAAGATAGCTTAACCCTTATTTTGCAAGCAAGGACAGAGGCTACTTTCGGAGGAATCCGGGGTAGCCTTTTTTATTTAAACATTAAGACAAAAGAAAGGAAAAATCGATGGAAGAAACCACGCAGCAAGCCGTAACCGATGTGTCGGCAACATCAACCGAAACGCAAGCAACAAAAACACCTGAGCAAATTGAGGCCGAAAAAGCGGCGTCGGCTGTCGCAACTCAGGCGGAAAAAGACAAGACTTCTCAAACCCCCGATGACAAAGGCTCGGAGCCGGAGAAGGAAAGTAAGGCGGTTAAGGAACTCAAGGAGCAAAGACGCAGAAGGCAGGATGCCGAAAGAATCGCTCAGGAAAAGATCGAGGAAGCAGCTTATCTGCGCGGCAAGCTGGAATCGCAGCAGACAACTACGGCCAGAACGACCGCACAGGCAGCAGACGGCAAGCCCGTTGAGCCGAAGATCGAAGCCTTTGAGGATTATAACCAGTTTGAAGCGGCAAGGGGTCGTTATTACATCGACGCAGCTAAATGGGAAATGAGGCAGGAATATACCGCGACGGTTCAAAAGACCGCAACGCAGCAGAGAGATGCGACATTCAATTCGCGCATGGCAGAGGCTATTGAAAAAGACCCGGACTTTGCGGAAGTGGCGACATCTCCCTCTTTTAAATCCATTGTCTTAAGCCCGATAGAGTTTGATGTAATCAGAGAAAGCGAGGTAGGCCCGAAGATTTTATTCTACCTCTATAACAACCCCGCAGAAGCCGCAAAAATTGCAAGACTTAGCCCCTTTACAGCGGCAAAAGAGATCGGCCGGATTGAGGACAAGATTCTTAATCCTCCGAAAACAGAAACGAAAAAAATCAGCGACGCACCGGCTCCGATAACGACCGTCAAACAGGAACGGGCAACAGTGGAAACAGACCTCACCAAAGTATCTATGGAGGAATTTGCCCGGCTGAGGAGACAGGGGAAGGCGGCGGGCTGAGTAATATAAAGGGGATAACATATGCCAAACACTATACTTACTCCCGTTGAGGTAACACGGGAAAGCCTTGTTATCCTGCATACGATGACAACCTTCATTGCAGGAATCAACAGGGAATATTCAAAACAGTTTGCCCAGACAGGGGCGAAAATAGGCTCAACTATCAATATCCGTCTGCCTAACCGTTACTATGTAAGTGACGGCGCTGCTCTTGACCCACAGGCAACCAGCGAGACTTACGTTCCGCTGACCCTGAATCACCAGTGGCACACGGATATGGCTTTTACGACAATGGAACTGACGCTGTCTCTTGACGATTTCAGCAAGCGGATAATCGCACCGGCAATTCGCAAGCTGGTTACGTATATCGACTGGACGGGGCTGGCACAGGTTCTAAATATTTACAATAACGTCGGAACTCCGGGCACGACTCCGGGCACGACTTCCGCGCTTACAACGCTGGCGTCTCCGGCATCTCCGCAGATATTTCTAAATGCAGGCGCTTATCTGGATGCTTTTGCAGCTCCTGACGATGGCATGAGGCAGATTGTTATTACGCCGATAGCCAATGCACAGTCAGTTGCAGGACTTTCGGGATTGTTCAATGCACAGGAAGTCATTGGCGAGCAGTACAAGAAAGGCGTGATGGTTCCTTCGTTAGGGTTCAGGTTCTATCGTGACCAGAACATTAACTACCTGACCACGGGGACGCATGCGATTTCCGGTGCTACTCCGACCGTAAACGCCGCTAACCAGACAGGGGCTTCACTCACTACGGCGGGCTGGACTGACGGCACTACGCAGATGACTGTCGGAGAAACCTTCACGATTCAGGGCGTCTATTCAGTCAACCCGGAAAACCAGCAGTCAACAGGGCTTCTGGCAAACTTCACGGTAACATCGGCGGTAGCTTCTTCCGGCGGTGTGGCGACGATCGGCATTTCACCGTCAATCATCGCGATTGGTGCTAATGTGGCCAATGGAACCGTTACGGCTTCTCCTGCCCTTAATGCAACTATCGCATTCACGAGCGGCGCGGCCAACACAGCTTTTCCGTTAATGATTGCAAACCACAGGGATGCATTCACGCTCGGAACGGCAGATTTAGAAATGCCGGAAGGTGTGCATTTTGCAGGACGTGAAAACTTCGAGGGAATCTCCATGAGGTTAGTGCGTCAGTATCTAATTAACAGCGATCAGATCCCATGCCGTGTTGATGTTTTGGGCGGTTTAGCAACGCTCAGGCCAGAACTCGGCGTAAGAATTTTGGGATAGGGGGGTGAAATATGACTATACCTACAACCAACAGCAACGTTCCTAACCTCGAAACCACGCAAGAGATTCAGTATATCGGAAGTTCTTACGATGGCGTAGATGTCGGGCCAACTGCCTTAAGCAAGGTAGGATTTTTCGGAACCACGCCGATAGTGCAGAGGACTACACTTCCTTTGACTTCTGTCGGAACTTCGCAGCCGACTTCGACTGCGCCGTACGGGTTTTCAACCAGTTCACAGGGCAATATGATCGTCACGATGCTAAACGAGGTCATAGCCACGCTGAATACTGTGACCGGGCATGGCCTGCACAAATAGTAGTTGTTTAACCCTTTAGCCGAAAGTAGCCCGTCTGCGGGCGGGCTACTCTTTCACCATAGAAAGGCTTATAGATGGAACTCGACGATTTTTTAAACTGTAAGGACATGAAGCTGGCGATAGCGACGCCGTTCTATAACGTACAAGGATACTCGCCTTACATTACCAGCCTTGCAAAATCCGTATTGATGCTGGCGCGCTATACGGAAATGGAATTTGATTTCTGGCAGATTTCCGGCGATTCCTATATCGACCGGGCAAGAAACAGCCTCTGCAATGGGCTTTTGCGTTCCGACTTTACGCACATTTTATTCATAGATTCCGACGAGGGGTGGGACTTGCCGGGGTTTCTCAATATCGTCAAATCCCCCCACGACATAGTAGGAGCCGGATACCCCTGCAAGAACATATGGGACTTTTACGGGGTTGTGCTAAACAACGATGCACACGGCCTGCCTATCATCGATAAGGCAACGGGGGCAATATCGGCGCTCTGCATCCCGGCTGGATTTATGAAAATATCCAAGAAAGCCCTTTTGCAACTTGCCCCTCACGTGAGCACCTATACCAACCCTTACAACGGAGACGAAAAGGATTATGATTTTTTTAGCCGGATACAGCCGTTAGGCGAAGACGGTTCTTTTAATCTCAGGTGCGAAACAGCGGGCATTCCCCGCTGGGTAGAGCCGCGAACCATCATAAGTCATTGGGGTGTTTCGGAGCATAGAGGCAGTTATTACGAACACCTGTTCGGAAACATCAACAGGGCTTTCCCTATGGGGGGAGCCGGATGCATGGAAAATATGATGATCGGCAAGATAAAGGGGGAGAAAGATGCCAGAAGGGACGAAAGTGGACAAAGCCTACAAAGCATTGAAGAAAAAGGGAATGAACAGCGGGAAGGCGGCGAGGATAGCGCAGTCGCAGACGGGATTGTCCCTGCAGACGGGGAAGAAGCCGAAAACGATCAAGCGCAGCACGCCTGAAACAATGAAACAGTTTGTCAAACGCCGCAACAAGGGGAGGAATGCATAATGGCACGGGACGGACAGAAATCAAAAAAGATTTACGACCATTTGGTTAGACATGGGAACTCAAAAGCCTATGCGGAAAAAGAAGCCTTGGAACGAACAGGGGAAGTGCCCGACAGCGGCGAGCCTATGGCTATTAAGCGCAAGAAGGCGAAATATCCCGAAACAATGAAGCAGTTCGTAGACCGCAGAATGAAAGAGAGGTCAAAATAATGGCAGAACAGAAAAGCACGGAATATCCGAAATGGATAAGCCATCCGGTAGAGGGTGACAAGATCGTCAACTCGGAAGATGAGGAAATAGAGCATGTCAAGCGGGGTTATTACGGCAGGTCAACCAAACTCAGCCAGATTCAGTTCCTTAAAAACAAGCGCGATCTTCTGATAAAAGACGTTGAGGTAATTGACAGCGAAATTGAAATCCTTGAACGGCAGGCAAAAGAGGAAGCCATGAAACGGGCAAAGGCAAAAGAAGAAATGGCCGCACAGCTCAAAAGGGAAGCCGCCGACATACACGAACAATTCAAGGAAGTTTTGACCGACCCCCCAAACCCGGACGACCTGACATGCAAGGTATGCGGCAAGGTCTGCAAGAATAAAATCGGTTACAGTGCCCATATGGTCACACATTCCGGCAAGGAGTAGGCCATGTTAGTCAGCGATATGCTCAATGCGTCAGCGCGTGTGTTGGGAGTTTTAGGGAAGGGCGAAACTCTGGACGCTTATGAAACTGCCGACGGCCTTCAGGCATTGAACATGATGCTTGATATGTGGTCATCTGAAAGGTTAATGCTTGCCGGGATGACGCTTGAAAACTTTCCCCTTGTGGCGGGGACGGCGTCCTATACCATCGGCTCCGGCCAGACGTTCAACACTACAAAGCCCCTTAAAATCAATGATGCCTACATACGGGATTCAAATAACAACGATTATCCTTTGGATATTATCTCGGAGGAAATGTACGACGCATTGCCGGATAAGGATTATGTTATCTCGTTGCCTGAATATCTCTTTTATGAACGCGGAGAAACAGAACAGGCCACGCAAACAGGCACGATATATTTGTATTCCATCCCTGATAAGCCATATACGCTCTTTATCGATTCCCAAAAGATACTGAGCGAGTTTGCTTCCGCAACAGTCAGCTTCACTCTTGAAGCGCCGTATGAAGAGGCGATCAAGTTTAATCTGGCCGTCAGGCAGTTTTACGAATATTACCCGCTAAAAGTTCCTATTCCGAAAGACCTGAAAGACCTCGCGGAAGATACCAAGATGAATATCAAGAGGCTTAATCATCAGATGCAGATTGCGACGCTCGATCTTCCGGGCAGAAAGGGACAATACAACATAGAAACCGATTCATATACACACTGAGGATGTATGAAACTTAAAGGTTTTGTTAATGAGACATACCCTGCCCGTTCCGTTGCAATCGAGACAGATAGGGCTGTAAATTGGTTTCTTGAGCAGGATCCACAGGACGAAAAGAATTATATCGCCCTGATTGGAACGCCCGGAACTGCCGTCTATAAAACTGCCGGCAACGGTCCCGTCCGTCCTGGCGGCCTGCACGTTTTTAACAATCAATTATTCGTTGTATCCGGCAATCAACTTTTTGATATTAGCGCGGCTGGCGTCGTATCGTCGGCACTCGGCACTTTACAGACATCCTCCGGGCCTGTCAGCATGGCGGACAACGGCTTATCGCTTGCGGGTGTCGGTGGGAATCAGTTAATGATCACCGATGGTGCAGCCGGGTATATCTATCAGCTATTAACTCAGATGACTTTTACCAACGGCGCGGTCAATCCTACCGGATTAACTATCCAGAATATTGCAGGGACGGCCACGGCCTTTGTTGTTTCTGTTACCGTTACATCAGGTTCATGGGGTGCAGGGACAGCCGCCGGAACCTTAACCGTGAACGCATGGAACGGGGTCAATTTTGCTACCGGGGCAGGGACTAATGTTTTCAAATCAGGCGGGCAGAGCGTTCAAATAAATTCCAGTTGGACGAATGGAAGCCCCGGCTATAATGTCTTTACTGCCCCAAATTTCAATATCACGGACGCAGAGGCGTACTTGCCGATGACCTTTATAAACGGCAACCTCGACCCTACCGGGCTTGAAATTCAGAATCAGGCAGGAACCGCGACGGCCTTTGTTGATTCTGTTACCTTGACCTCCGGTTCTTTCGCCGCCGGAACCGCCGCCGGAACCATGTATCTTTATAGCTGGAATAATATAGCATTCAGTATTGGTGCGGGCACTAATGTTTACATTAATTACGGTGGTTCACCGGGGGCATACAGCCAGACCAAAAGCCTGTCGGGCTGGTCATCGTCATGGCCTTACGGCACTACCTATTTATCACAAAGCGGATTCGGCTTCTATATCCCCACCGGCGCAACTATAACCGGAATCTCGGTTCAATATTCAGGAACAGCGTGCAGCACTACAGATGAGGCCATCGAGTGCTACTTAATGAAAGCCGGAGTTGGGGTCAATGTAGGAAAAAACGCTTCCCTTATAGACACATTATGGCAAAATAACGCAGTACCGCTACTGGGCAGCTCGGCAGATTTATGGGGCAACACGTGGGCACCTTCAGACGTTAACAACAGCGGGTTCGGAATAAGGACTCATGGGTCAAATTATACCGGCGTTACTCAGACTTGGAGCTGCACGACCATCACTATCACCGTCTATTACAATATCCTCGGCCAATATGCGTTCGCGGAAGCCACGGAGCAGCCTCAAGCGATTTCTTTAACTTGCGCCGCCGCTTCAATACCGATGACGAGCGGGTACTCTTATCAAATTGTTGCTAATCTAACATCGACCAATGGTCAACTTCCAACCTTGACCGGAACTAACGGAGTCCCTTCCACACCGCTTGTGGCCGGAACCAATACGATAAACTTCACGGCTACAGGTACATCAACCGTCTTGACTCTGACCAGTACAAGCTCGGCGGTCTTCAATGTGGACTTTACCATGACGTATCTGTATTTGACAGCCGTTGCAGAGGCCACTTCACAGCCAACATCGACCTCCGCTTTCAGCACAATATCAGGCGGCGGCTGGCCGGGTACAGCATCTCAAGTCACTTTCATGGATGGCTATTTTATAATTAACGTGCCGGGCAGCATGTCGTTTTACGTATCTAACCTCTATGACGGCACGACGTGGAACGCCTTGGCTACTTCTCCCGTGGCGGCCTCTCCGAGCATATTGCTTGCCGTAACGACCCTTCATCAACAGTTATGGCTTATTAAAGACCGTGATTCAGAAGTCTGGTACGATACAGGAACCGCCACATCTACCGGATGCCCATTTTCAAGAATTTCAGGGGCGGTTATCGGGTACGGCATTGCTGCGCCGTTTAGTCTTGCGAAAGGCGACAATTCCCTTTTGTGGCTTGCCAATGAAAACAACAACGAGCAAGGACTTTGCGTCGGCATTGTGGAAATGACCGCTTATGTCCCGACCATCATATCGCCGCCGTCAATAAATTATCAGATAAACCAATTCAGCGTGATTTCTGACGCTATCGGATATTTCAGGGCGATAGAGGGACATAAGTTTTACGTCCTGACCTTCCCGACCGCTAACTGGACAATAGTTTACGACGCAAGCAACGGACAGTGGCATGAATGGTCAACCTATGTGGGACCGACCTATGTTGAAGGCACGTCGAATATTCCCCCGCCGCGTCACATAGGAAACTGCTTCTGTGTCTTTCAAGGCATGCACCTTGTAGGCGATTGGAACTCTGGCAATATCTATCAACTGTCTTCCAATATCCTTACCGATAACGGCACGCCAATAGTCAGCATCAGGATTTCAGCGCATGAGCAGGACAAGGATGATCTTGACAACATATTTATCTCCAAGTTTCAGCTTGATGCCCAGGTGGGGCAGGGTGAAGTTGGTGGTGCTACTCCAAACGCTTATCTGGCATGGTCGGACGATGGAGGCAATACGTACGGTAATTCATATCCGGTTTCAATGGGTACAGCCGGACAATACAAGACACGCATGATATGGCGCAAGCTTGGACATTCGCGTGACAGGGTATGGATGCTGATAATCAGCGATCCGATTCAAAAAGTTATTTTAGGAGCCTATGTAGACTGATGAGCGACGTTGCGCTTCAGCAGATAGCCACAGCGATAGCGAATATGCA
>QGNH01001611.1_pt1 | contig 14745 bp, 11 predicted proteins | sample 1735481 | NCBI WGS metagenome assembly QGNH01 (sample SAMN09239004, study PRJNA386568) | Viral metagenome, whole genome shotgun sequencing project. | reverse complement strand
TGAATCCCCCACCCACATAATGACATGATAATCCCGCCACGGCCGAAGCTGGCTGGTCGTGTCAGAGCCGCCCACCGCCAGCGGCAGGAGGAGGAATAACATTAGCGGACGAGGAAAACAACTTGCAGCGCGAGGATACATATGGGAACGACCTTACGCCTGGCGCAGAGCGGCGGCAAGCCAGAGCGGGGTGTGGAAGCCCGGCTAAAAAGGATTCTTAAACCGCGTATTCCGCGTGGTCTGCGGTTTTATCAGTTTGCTGGACGGAGCATTTATTTTGCGGCCGAGGCCGGCGCTTGACGGAGCGTTGCGAGCCAGGAAACGCATAGGACGCAGAAGGCGCCCCCGGCCACCAGTGGCATGATGCGCAGCAAGATGGCGGGTGTCTTTCCGAAATAAATCAAGGCCAGCCAGTAGCTCAACCCCAAGCCTCCATAGGTCAAGGCCATCTTCAGCCAGCGGTTGGCCAGGCTCCACATGCCAATGGCTTGGTTGAGGCCGATCAGCACCATCGTCACGGAATAGGGGATGATCATGGCCGCGGCTTGCGGGTTATAGGTTTTGAGCATGAATTTGACCAGCACACCGCGCAACAGCACCACGCCGCCCGCTCCGCAGGCCAGGCCCAGCGCGTAAAGAACCAACAAAATACGCTGGTCCTTGATCGCGGCCCCATGCTTGCTGCCGGAGCGGGAAGTGAACATGACCAGAAGCAATGGCCCGACGGTTTGCGGGATGGCCCGGCCCAGGCGCGCGGCCACCTGATAAGCGCCGTTGTCGCTGCCCGTAAAGTAGCGCTTGGCCACCAAGCCATCGCCCGTGGTGAAGAAATAAGTTCCGCCCACCGTCGCGGCCGTCACGACTAAAAACCCCAAAAACTCCCGGTTCCAGGGCGAAATCCTTTCCGCGTCCCGCTGAAAAATATCTTTCCACCAATAGAGCAGGGCCAGGTTGGCGAAGAGGGAGAAGGTCGTCGCCGAGACGGCGATTTCAGCCGTATCCGCCCTTTTCAGCACGAACCAGCCAAAAAACAGGCGCAAGCAGACCCCCACCAGGCCAATGACCGCCAGGCGCTTAAACCACGCCATCCCCTGGCACAGCGCGACCGCGAAGCCCGACCAGAGTCCGACCAGCACACAAATCAGCGCCGCCATCATGAGGCTGCCGCGCGGAAAGTGGAAGAATTGGCCTAGCGGATTGGCCAAAACAATGACCAGAAGCGACCCAGCCACGGTAATTTTGAGGAGAAATTTCTGACATCCGGCCAACAGGCCGCGCAAGCGCGCTTCATCGTTCTTGCCGCGAAAAAAGGCGATGTAATGGATCAGCGCCGTGCTCACCATTTGCAGGGGCAAGCCAAGAAACGTGATGAAATCGAGCGTGCTATTGGCAAAGCCAAATTCCTCGAGAGTTAGCCGGTTGCCGACCAACGCGCTAAAGGCATAGTTGCCCAGCCCGCTGACAAAGCTAAGAATCGCCCAAATTATCCCGCTACGCCATAATTTCACTGCCGAGGATATGCGGCCCGCCCCAGCTCAAGTCAACGGGAAAGGAAGACGGACCACGGATGGCGCGGATTTCACGGAGGTAAGAGGCTGGTCCGTGTTGTTCCGCTCAAACATCCGGCTTGCAACCGGTTGGCTGCTGGCTATCTTGACCCTTCTTTTGTGAGGCGCCTTTTATGAAAGTTGTCATCTTATGCGGCGGCAAAGGCACGCGGCTGCGGGAGGAAACCGAATACCGGCCCAAGCCCATGGTGCCGATCGGCAATCGGCCCATTTTGTGGCATATCATGAAGATCTATGCCGCCCAGGGGTTTCGTGAGTTTGTCCTTTGCCTTGGTTATAAGGGCGAAATCATCAAGGATTTTTTTCGCAATTACCTTTGGATGACCAGTAATGTCACCTTGCGCCTGGGCCAGCAGCAGGACGTCTGTTTTCACAATCATCACGATGAAGAGGACTGGACCGTCACTTTGGTCGATACCGGCGAGGAGACATTGACCGCCGGGCGCATTCGCCAAATCAAGCCCTTCCTCGGGGACGATGCTGATTTTTTCCTGACCTACGGGGATGGCGTGGGCAACATTGACGTGGCCGCCGCGCTCGCTTTTCACCGGCAACACGGCAAGAAGCTGACCGTCACGGCGGTCCGTCCGCCGGGGCGGTTTGGCGAATTGGGCATTGGCGCGGAAGGGCGGGTGGCTGAGTTTAACGAAAAACCGCAAGCAGCCGAAGGCCGGATTAATGGCGGCTTCTTCGTGGCGTCCCGCGCCATCTTCGAGTATCTTGACGACAACGCCGATCAAATCATGTTCGAGCAAAAGCCGGTGCAACGCATTGCCCGCGAAGGGCAATTGATGGCTTTCCCGCATGACGGTTTTTGGCAGCCGATGGACACTTATTCGGAATACAATTTGTTGAACCGCTTGTGGGCTGAGGGCAAGGCGCCTTGGAAAATCTGGAAATGAGGACCCTTTTTGGCTCGGCCTTTCACGGCAAACGCGTCCTGGTGACCGGGCATACCGGCTTTAAGGGAGCGTGGTTATGCGAATGGCTGCTCGCTCTGGGCGCGGAAGTCACGGGTTTAAGCCTGCCGCCCAATACCGATCCTTCTCTCTGGGACGAATTGGGGCTGGTGCGCCGCTTGCGTCACACCATTGGCGACATCCAGGACCCAGCCGTTCCGGCCAAGATCGTCGCCGGAGCGCAGCCGGATTTTGTGTTTCATTTGGCCGCGCAGGCGGTGGTGCGCGAATCGTACGTGCGTCCCCGGGAAACGTTCAACGTCAATGCCATGGGCACCCTGAACCTGCTGGAAGCGTTGCGGGATTTGGCCAAACCATGCGCCGCCGTTTTCATCACCACGGACAAATGCTATGAAAATCGCGAATGGCATCACGGCTACCGCGAGAGCGATCCTTTGGGGGGACGCGACCCGTACAGCGCCAGCAAGGCGGCCGCGGAATTGATCGTCGCTTCCTACCGTCAGTCTTTCTTTCAAGGGCATCCCGTCAAGATTGCCAGTTGCCGGGCTGGCAATGTCATTGGGGGCGGCGATTGGGCCAAAGATCGCATCCTGCCCGATTGCATCCGCGCCTTGCAAAAACGGCAGCCCATTCCCGTGCGGAACCGCCATGCCACCCGTCCCTGGCAGCATGTGCTGGAACCTTTGAGCGGGTATTTGTGGCTGGGCGCTTTGCTGGCCGAGCCGAAATTGCACCGGTGCGATCCCGCGATGTTGACTTCCGCTTTTAACTTTGGCCCGGACCGCGACGCGCATCGCAACGTCCAAGAATTGGTGGAGGAAGTGCTGCGGCATTGGCCGGGAAAATGGGAGGACAAGACCGATCCCAAAGCGCCTCACGAAGCGGGCTGGTTGCAGTTGTCCACCGACAAAGCTTATGGGCTGTTGCGCTGGTTCCCCATTTGGCCGTTCTCCGAGGCGGTGGGAAAAACGGTGGAATGGTACCGCGGCGCCAGCAAGGGCAAGCGGCAGATTCCCAAACGCACGCGAGGGCAGATCGCGCAGTACATTGAAGACGCCCGCCTGGCTGGCGCGCCTTGGACCGTGCCGCCCATCATTTCGTGAATTCTCCCGAACAAATCCGCGCCGAGATTCTCCGCCTGACCCGTGAGTACTCCCGGCAGACGCATCAAGGCAACTTGCCCGGTTACGGGGAGGCGGCCCGCCGCCCCTTCAGCCCGGGGGAAACGGTCGTTCCGTACGCGGGCCGCGTTTTCGACGAGGAAGAAGTGGCTGCCGCCATTGCTTCCACCCTGGATTTTTGGCTGACGCTGGGCCCGGAGGGCGAGGCCTTCGAGGAGAGCCTGGCCAGGTTTCTTGGAGTCAAAAAGAGTGTTCTCTGCAACTCCGGGTCCTCCGCCAATCTCCTGGCGGTTTCCGCGCTTTCCAGCCCCAAGCTGGGCGCGCGCCGGCTGCGGCCGGGTGATGAAATCATCACGGTGGCGGCGGGCTTTCCGACCACGGTCGCGCCCATCGTGCAAAACGGCTTTGTGCCGGTTTTTATCGACAACGATCCCGCGACCCTCAATGCCAGAGTGGAAGACTTGGAAGCGGCCTACGCCCCCGGCAAGACCAAGGCGGTCATTTTCGCCCATACCCTGGGCAATCCTTTCAACCTTTCCGCCGTGACCGCGTTTTGTCAAAAACACGAATTGTGGCTGATCGAGGACAATTGCGACGCCCTGGGCTGCCTTTACGATGGCAAACCGACCGGTTCTTTCGGCGATCTCTCCACCCAATCCTTTTATCCGCCCCATCATTTGACTTTGGGCGAGGGCGGCGCCGTAAACGTCGTCAACAGCCTCAAATTCAAAGCGATTGTCGAGAGCTTCCGTGATTGGGGCCGGGACTGTTGGTGCGCCAGCGGCAAGGACAATACCTGTGGCAAACGTTTTGACTGGCAGTTGGGCGAGCTGCCCAAGGGATACGATCACAAATATATTTACTCGCACCTGGGCTATAATCTGAAACCGTTGGATCTCCAGGCCGCCATCGGCCGCGCGCAGTTGCGCAAGTTGCCGCACTTCATTCAGGCGCGGATCGATAATTGGAATTATCTGCGCCGCGGCCTGCGGGATTGCGAGGACGTGCTGGACTTCATGCTCCCGACGCACGCCACCGGCTGGTCGCCGGAAGGGTTTAGCTGGGATGCCTCCGGCCATCGGACGGTTTGTTCCTGGTTCGGTTTCCTCCTGCGGGTCAAACCTGGCGGGCCTTTCCGCAAAGAACAACTGGCCCAGCACCTTGACCAGAAGAAAATCGGTAACCGCATGCTTTTCGGCGGCAATTTGCTCCGCCAGCCTCTGCTGATCCAACTCAAGAAGGATCGGCCGGAAGCTTTTCGCGTGGTCGGGGCGATGGTTGGGGCCGACAAGATCATGAACGAAGCGCTTTTCATCGGCACGTATCCAGGGCTGACGCGCCCGATGCTCGATTACGTCGTGGAAGTCCTTCAAACCTTTTGCCACCGCCAAAAGTGAGCGCCCCAGCCAATCCATTATCGGCTGACCTCGACCACATCATCGAACAGTTGCGTCCGGTGGCGGACGAACTGCGCGGGGCGCGCATTTTTGTCACGGGCGGAACCGGGTTCATTGGCTGTTGGATGCTGGAAAGTCTGGCTTGGGCCAACGACCGCCTGGGCTTGGGCGCGGAGGCCCTGGTGCTGACGCGCAACTTCGATGCCTTCCAAAAAAAGGCCCCGCACCTAACCACCCGGGGCGACATCTGCTTCCACCTGGGCGACGTGCGAGATTTCGAGTTTCCCGCCGGCAAGTTTTCGCACGTCATCCATGCCGCGACCGACGCCAGCGCCAAACTCAATGAGCAAGATCCGGCGTCGATGCTGGACACCATTGTCTTGGGAACTTTCCGCGCGTTGGATTTTGCCGCGCGTTGCGGGGCGGGAAAGTTTCTTTTGACAAGTTCCGGCGCGGTTTATGGGCGGCAACCGCCCAACTTGCCGCAAGTGGCGGAGGAATACTTGGGCGGACCTGACATTTCCCTTCCGGCCTCCGCGTACGGTGAAGGCAAACGTTTGAGCGAACTCGCTTGCCTTCTGCGCGGCGGGCGGGACGGGATTCAGATCAAAGTCGCGCGCTGTTTTGCCTTTGTAGGCCCCTATCTGCCGTTGGATATACATTTTGCCGTGGGCAATTTTATCCGCGACGCGCTGGCCGGCGGGCCGATTAAAGTGCAAGGGGACGGCACGCCTCTCCGCTCCTATCTCTACGCGGCTGACTTGGTGATTTGGCTCTGGCGCATACTTTTGCAGGGCCAGGACCGCCGCGCCTACAATGTTGGTTCGAACCGTGCAGTGAGCATTGCCGAAACCGCTGCAGCGGTCAGCCGCGTTCTTCCTGGTCATTTGCCGGTATCGATTGCCAAAACACCCGTTCCCGGCCAAGCACCGCCAAGGTACGTCCCGGACGTTGCGCGCGCCCAAGCCGAATTGGGCCTGCGCGAATGGATTTGCCTGGAGGATGGCATCCTCCGCACTGCGCGCTGGCACCAGCGACAAAAGGTTTGAATTCCCGCCTTGAGGCAGTTATGCAACCGTCCCTATTTTGAAGCCTGAGATGAAACGAGTAGCCGATTATATTTTTGACCATTTAGCCGAAACGGGGACCACCCATGTTTTTGTCCTGACTGGCGGCGGGGCCATGTTTTTGAACGACGCCCTTGGCCGCAACACCCGCTTGCGCTACTTCTGCTGCCATCACGAACAGGCTTGCGCGATGGCTGCGGAGGGTTACGCGCGCGTCTCCGGCCGCATGGGCGTGGTCAGCGTGACCACGGGTCCGGGTGGGATTAATGCCTTGAACGGCGTCTTCGGCGCTTATACCGATTCCATTCCCATGTTGGTGATTTCCGGCCAGGTCAAACTGGAAACGTGCCTGGCTTCCTATCACCTGCCCAAATTGCGGCAACTCGGTGACCAGGAGGTCGATATCGTTCGCATGGCCGGGGGAATTACCAAATATGCCGCGCTGGTCAAGGACCCCAAGAGCATCCGCTATCATTTGGAAAGGGCCATCCATCTCGCCCAAACGGGCCGCCCCGGCCCCTGCTGGCTGGACATTCCGGTGGACGTGCAGTCGGCCATAGTCGAGCCCGAAACGTTGACTGGTTATGATCCCGCGGAGGATCCCGCGCCGGGAGGCGGGACGGATCTTGTCAAGAATTGCACCGAAGTTCTGGCCCGGCTGAAGAAGGCCAAACGCCCGGTGATTATGCCCGGAACGGGGGTTCGGTTGGCGGGCGCCATGGAATTGTTTGAACAAGTCACCCACAAACTTGGCCTGCCCGTGACAGCCGCCTGGACGGCACCGGATGTCATTCCTTCCAGCGATCCGCTTTTTTGCGGGCGGGCCAGCAGCATCGGCGATCGGGCCGGCAATTTCACGGTGCAGAACGCGGACCTGCTCCTGGTCTTGGGATCGCGTTTGAACATTCGGCAGATCAGTTACAACTGGGCCGATTTCGCGCGCAACGCCTGCAAAATTCAGGTGGATGTAGATCCCGCCGAGTTGGATAAGCCGACGGTGAAACCCGACTTTGGCGTGGTCGCGGATTTAAAGGACTTTTTGCGGGAATTGAACCGGCAAATTGACCAGGAGGGATTTGACGCCGGCGCTTACGCGGAATGGCTCGGTTGGTGCCGCCAACGGGTCAGCCGCTATCCGGTGGTGACGGAAAAACAGCGGCAGGCCGCCACGCCCATCAATTCTTACAATTTCCTGGATGTGCTCATCCGCAAATTAACGCCGGATGACATCATTGTCTGCGGCGATGGCACCGCTTCCGTGGTGCCGTTTCAAGTGGCTTATTTGCGGCGGGGCATGCGCATGTTTGCCAATTCCGGCAGCGCCTCCATGGGCTATGACATTCCCGCGTCCCTGGGCGCGGCCCTGGCGGGTGGGGGGCGGCGGATCATTTGCCTGGCCGGGGACGGCAGCAGTCATATGAACATTCAGGAATTGCAAACCATCAAGCACCATCAATTGCCGATCAAAATTTTTATCCTGAACAACGGCGGCTATCTTTCCATGCGTTTGACGCAGGGCGGCTTTTTCAAAGGCAATTTCATCGGGGAAAGCCCGCGCAGCGGCGTCTCTTTTCCGGATTACGCGAAGCTGGCCGCGGCCTACGGGTTGGCGTCCGGACGGATCGATGCGGCCGATTTTGGCCCGCAAATCGACGAGTTTCTCGCGACGCCCGGACCGGGCTTGCGGGAAGTCATGCTGGACCCGGTTCCTGGATTCGAGCCGCGCCTGAGTTCGCGGCAACTGCCGGATGGCCGCATCGTCACGGCGTCCTTCGAGGATATGGCGCCCTTCTTAAGCCGGGAGGAATTGGCGGAGAATATGCTCGCGCCCGTAAAATGAAGTTGACTGCTTCCGCATTGATCTTCGATCTCGACGGGACGCTGATCGATTCCAAGCCTGGCATTTTAGAGAGCTTCGGCACGGCGGTCGCGGGTGTTTATCCGGGGCGCGAATTTGATTTATCCACGGTCGTTTTGGGCCCGCCGATTCAGCGCATGTTTGAAATGGCCTTTCCTTCGGCCGGCGCAACCGAGGTGGCCGAATTGTTGCGCCTCTTCCGGGCGCATTATAACGAAAAAGGTTCGTTACGTGTCAGCGCGTACGAGGGCGCGGGCGCGGTCTTGGAGGAATGCCGGCAGCGGGGCTTGGTCATGCATATCGCCACCAACAAACCTTTGCGTGTTTCACTTTCCATTCTGGCCTACCTCAAATTGGATCATTTCTTCCGATCTATTCTCGCGATCGATTCGATCCAGCCGCCTTTTGCCGGCAAAGCGGCGATTCTCCGCCACCTGCTCCAGGAGCAAAGCCTCCAGGCGCAGGATGTCCACTATTTGGGCGACTCGGCGGAAGACGCCGCCGCCGCGGCCGCTTGCGGGCTGCGTTTTATCTGGGCCGCTTATGGGTATGGCCGGTTCAAGGAGCTGGAGCGCGGATCTTTTTGGGGCACCATTCATCGGCTGGGGGATTTGAGCGCGCTACTGCGGTGAACAACCCTGAAAAAGAGCGGTTGGCATTTCTCAGTCCTATCGAGTATGCTGCAGCCCATCATTACGAATGAAAGCAGATATTTTTGAAGATTTGTTCATCCTCGAGATGGCCAACAACCATTTGGGCAAGCTGGAGCGCGGCTTGGCCATCGTGGATAAATTCAGCAAGATCGTCCGGTTCAACAATGTCCGCGCGGCGATCAAGATTCAGTTGCGCGATGTGAACACTCTCATTCACGCCAAATTCCGCCAGCGCGAAGACATTCGTTACATCAAAAAGACTTTGCACACCGCCATGCCGGCCGAGAATTACGCCGCCTTGGTCACCGCCGCGCGCAAAGCGGGCACGATTCCTTGCGCCACACCTTTCGATGAGACTTCCGTCGATCTTTGCGTCAACCTCGGCATCCAAATTATCAAGCTGGCCAGCTCCGATTTGAACGACTGGTTCCTCATTGAGAAAATTGCCAAGACGCGCAAGCCGGTCATTGCTTCCACCGGCGGCTCTTCGCTGAAAGACATCGACGATTTGGTGACCTTTTTTGAAAATCGCAATATCCCGCTGGCCATCAATCATTGCGTTTCGCTTTATCCCACCGAAGACAGCGAATTGGAAATGAACCAAATCGATTTTCTGCGGGAGCGGTATCCGCACGTCACCATTGGCTTTTCCACGCATGAATATCATAGCTGGGACGCTTCGATGTATATCGCGTATGCCAAGGGGGCGCGTACTTTTGAGCGCCATATCGACATCGAAGACGATGGCGTGCAAGTCTCTCCTTATTGCAGCACGCCGGCGCAAATTGACACATGGTTTAAGGCCTTTCGCAAAGCCAAGGAAATGTGCGGCGGCGGCTCGCAAACCAAACGCGTTCCGCCCGTGGCGGAAATCAAGTATCTCGATGCCCTGGTTCGCGGCGTCTATGCCAAGGTGGATCTGCCGGCCGGCAGCGTCATTTCCGACGAGGTGGTTTACCTGGCCATCCCCTTGCTCAAGGGCCAGATTTCCTGCCGGGAATTGATGCGCGGCGAAGTCCTGCTGCGCGATGTCAAAAAAGACGATCCTCTTTCCATCGACGACATCGACAGCCCATATTCTTACGACGACAATTTGAAAAAGGCGATCTACGCGCGCGGCTTGGACGCCGATGGGGGTGAGGATCCCGCCGCCAAGGGGGCCAAAGGAATCGACCAATCGAATAAATGAGCCAGGTTTCGCCGTCCGGGGATGCGCGTTCGCTGGGCGCGATGTTCGACCGCGTCCAGGCAGCGTTGACGGCCTTCCTCGCCGTTCCCCCATCGCCCGTTTGGGAAGGAAGAAAGATTGTGATCTACGGAGCGGGCAGTTTTGGACGCAGCGTGGCTGGTGCCTTGCTCAAAAGAAACGCCGCGGTGCTGGGTTTTTTGGATCAGAAAGGAACCGGGCAAACCGTTCTTGGTGAATTGCGTTCCTATTCGCCCCGCTCTGCCGAGGCCAAACATTGGGCGGACGAAAGACCTGCGGCGCTTATTGGCACCCACAATCCCAAGGTGCCTTTGCAGGGAATTGCCCGGCTACTCCAAGAAACAGGTTTTACCACGGTCGTGACCCCGATGGAAATTTACCGGCATCTCGACCAGGAATTGGGCTGGTGCTTTTGGCTAGGCAACAGGCGAGACTACGAGCAGGCCGCAACTTGTCTGGATCGGACCCGCGCATTGTGGGCCGATGCGGAGAGCGAGCGGCTTTTTCTCGAAACCCTCTTATATCGCCTTGCCTTTGACCTGGAAATGGCTGCGACCGTTTCCGGTGCCGCTTGCCAATATGCGCATCCAACCGTTCCCCGCTGGAGTGATCCGCTTCGTATGGTGGACGGCGGCGCTTACACCGGCGATACTTTGCGCAGCTTATTGGGCCACGGCTATGACTTTGCCTCGCTGCACGCGTTTGAACCCGATTTGGAGAATTTCCGCAAACTTCGGGACTGTGTTTTCTCGCTTCTTCCCAAGACACCAAGCTCAATTTGGCCGTGCGGTGTCTCGTCCAGTACCGATCGCTTGAAATTCTCCGAAGGCAGCGGCACTTCCAGCAAGTTGTGCGAGACCGGCTCAGCGCAAGTCCCGGTGGTGGCCTTGGATGATGTCTTGCATGGCCAGGCGCTGAACCTAATCAAATTGGACATTGAAGGGGCCGAACTCGATGCCTTGCAGGGTGCCAGACGATTAATCGAAAAAAACCGCCCTGGGATTGCGGTCTGTCTTTATCACTTTCCCCATCACTTGTGGGCGATTCCTCTCTGGCTGGCGGAGCTGGACCTCAGATATCGTTTCTATTATAGGGCTCACGAACACTGCACGTTCGAGACTGTTCTCTATGCCTTGCCGCTGTGAGGCTCATTGGCGCGGCGGGGGAGTGTGGCGCGGAAAAACGGAAACTAAAATCTGGCTGACGACGAAGAGAGGCAGACGGAACCAGTTGCGGACATGCTTGTCCTCTTGAAGAATCGTTTTAACGGTGCCAAGAATCAGCTTCGGATCACGGGAGCGAATGCCGGCCAGACCATTGAGCAGGGCGCGGCACGAACAGAAAAAAATGCTGTCCCGGACGGTTTGGTCCCATTCGGCGGCAAACATTTTTTTGACGGATGGATTGGCCAGTGAGGCGCGGGTGATCGTGTAAAAGTCACTGATTTGCAACCCTGTCTGGTGCAGGCTCGCGGTATGACATGAGGGCATGAAACGCCAGGAGGATAAGACCTCGTCGATGTAATAGAAGTCCCACTCCGCCGCCAATCTCATGCACATCTCCAAATCTCCGGCGAATTGATATTTGTCGGAAAATTCGCCTACCTGGCGCAACGCTTCGAATCGAAACATAATGCCGCTGGGAACAGTGCAGGGGTAATCTCGCGTCAAAAAATCCTTCAAAATTCGACGTTTCCCGATTAACCCGTCACCGGCTTGGTAGCGATAACGGTAGTGCATTCGCCTGAAGACGTAGAAGCGTGGAAAAATCCGTTTGTCATTTTCATCAATCAAATCCATGGGGGCCATCGCGATAGCCGCCGAAGGGTTTTCTTCCAGGCATTGGACCATGCGTTCGAGGCAGCGTGGCTTGAGCAGATCGTCATCCATCAAATATTTGAGATATTTCCCTTTGCCTAAGTTCTTGCACTTGATGGCGCTATTGTGCGGGCCAATGTTGCCGCCGTTGTTGTAATAACGAATACGTGGGTCAGTCCACCCTGCCGCCCTCTTGGCCGTTTCGTCATTGCTGCTGTTGTCGGTGATGATGACCTCGAAATGCGGATAGGTTTGCGCCAGACACGAAAGCACGGCTCGTTCCAAGTAATCGGGCCGATTATACGTCGGAATGCAAATGGAGACCAGGGGAGGATTCACACTTCAGGGGAAAAAGTATTACTCAACATGGAGCGGGTGACTGGAGATTAATTAAACTCGTCGGAAAATGGTCTCTTTCGTCTGGGGCCGGATCATGCGGTTCAGTGCTCGCTTTCGTTCATTGGAGAAAGGGTAATGAACGCTCCACCGGCGTCAATGACATATCTTTCTCGGCTGGAACAAGATCGGAGTTGGAAGTGTCAATATTCGCGAAATTTGCCGGAAAAGAACCCAAAATTAAGGCGAGCCGGGACGTGATCCTTCGTCTGCGCTTGCTGGAAGCCATTAAAGGACAATATGTTAAACTCGATTAAAGACGAAGCAAAATTACCTTGACTAATTACGACCGCTCAGGCAAAGTATCCTCATCTTGGAGAGGGGATCGGCTGCAATTTTGTCCGAGCTATTGTAATTATACTATTCAAAGGAAGATAATGAAATCGAAATGTTGTCTTAATTCTTTCCTCTTCAATCATTCAACTCTGGGACGTTGGTATGGGGGAGTGATGGCCGCGTTGCTGTTCATCGCAAACGCTTCCGCCCAAACAACCGCGCCATCGCTTCCCGCAGTCGCTTCCGGCACCTTGCAGCTTTGGCTGAAGGCTGATGCCGGGCTCGTGACAAATGCCGCAGGCCAGGTTTCACAGTGGCAAGATCAGTCAGGCCGCAGCAACCATGCCAATCAAACCAATGCCAGTTATCAGCCCCTGCTGGTTTATCCGCCCGGCCTTGGAGGAAATGCGGCGGTCCGATTTAATGCCAGCCAGGACAAGCTCACTTATTTGGCGGGATCGGGAGATGTCGGCGTGACCAACGCCATGACGACGTTTACCGTGGTCAATGTCTTGACGGCCCGCACCAACGGATCTTCCGGCAACAACTACGTGGATATGGTCTGGCTCATTGGGTTGCCGCCCACTTATGGCGGGTGCAGGAGCGAGACCGATTATCAAATGGAACGGACGTTCAGTACCTGGGCCTACGGCTATAACGCGCCTTTTGTGGTGCCGACCAACACTTGTCGCATTTGGACGGACCGCATCGATACAAATTTGACCACCTTGGAATTATTTGACACCTCGGCCGCCGGTTCGACTAATTTCACCGCCGCCATGCCGCAAGCCACTCCGCCAGGAGCGGGATACTATGTTGGGGGAATCAATCCAGCTTTGCCCTATGTGGAGAATTGGAGCATCAACGGCGACGTGGCGGAATGGATTGTTTATAAGGGCAGCTTGAGCGAGGCGGATCGCCTGGCCGTCTTGAACTATTTGCAGCAGAAGTACTTCTCTTCAGGAATTGGGCAAGCGCCGTTCACCAACAGTTTGGTGGCCTACTATCCTTTCAATGGCAATGCTAACGATGCCACGGGCAAAGGGAACAACGGGCAGATCATCGGGGATGTTATTCCGGCGACGGATCGTTTCGGCGTCGCTTCCAACGCTTATCATTTTAACGGGGATGGGTCTTCGTCCGCGATTGAAATCACCAACACGCTCTTTAACATCGGCCAAGCCGGATATACCATCTCCGGATGGTTCGCCAGCGACGATATCTCCGAGTCGTTCCAGATTCTGTGGAACTCCATTCCACAAAGCGGGATTGTTCTGGGATTCAACGATGGGAATGTGCCGCCTTACGCTGACTTTGCGGTTGGGCCAGCACTGCCCGGCGTTTGGACGGCCACGGACATCCACGGGAGCAAGACGGATTATGCCAACCAGACCTGGTATCAGACTGTGCTGACCAAGAACGGCACAACCTATACTCTTTATATTGACGGACAATTTGAGTGCCAACAGACTATTTCTGCAGCGGCTGAATACAGCGACAACGTCGGACTGATCATCGGATCAATCACGCCGATAAACCCGCCCTACCCGGATACGTTCTTTGGCCGGTTGGATGATTTCCGCGTTTACAATCGCGCCCTTTCCTCCAGCGAGGTCCAGGAACTTTATGCCTACGAATCAGTTCCGCAGTCGCAACCCTGCCTGCCTTATGCCGCCACTGCTACCGCAACGATCGTCAACGGGTTTGTCGTCGGAGCCACGTTGACCGATGGCGGCTGCGGTTATACCAATACGCCGGAGGTATCCTTGGTGGGCGGTGGAGGCAGCGGGGCAATCGCAACGGCCGTCGTGAGCAATGGCGTCGTGGTCAGTCTCACGATCATCGCGCCGGGGAGTGGTTACGTCGGCGCGCCCACGGTTGACATCGATTCGCCAACCGGGACGGAACCAGCACCATTCGCCAACAGTTTGGTGGCCTACTATCCATTCAACGGCAATGGCAATGATGCCACCGGACATGGCAACAACGGGAAGCTCACGGGGAATGTTATTCCGGCCACGGATCGTTTTGGCAACGCCTCCAGCGCATATCATTTTGATGGATCTACCGCAGCTATCCAAATCACCAACACGCTCTTTAACATTGGCCAAACGGGTTACAGTCTCTCCGCTTGGTTTGCCAGCGATAATGTTGCCGCTGCCAATCAGGTCATTTTTGACACGATCCCGGAAACCGGGGCCGCTTTGTCTTTAAGCGATCCTATGGTTCCAGGTTACGTCAGTTTCGCCGTAGGAACTGCCACCGGTCCTTGGACCCAACTCTACATGCGCGGAAGTGAGACCTATTCCAATCAGACTTGGTATCAAGTGGTTCTCACCAAGAGCGCGTCTTTATACACCCTGTACATTAACGGGCAAATCTCTGACCAGCAGACGATTGCCGCCGCTTCCGAATATAATTTTGACGTCGGAGCTGCCCTTGGTTCAGCCCTGCCGAACGGCACC
>QGNH01001887.1_pt2 | contig 14749 bp, 20 predicted proteins | sample 1735481 | NCBI WGS metagenome assembly QGNH01 (sample SAMN09239004, study PRJNA386568) | Viral metagenome, whole genome shotgun sequencing project. | reverse complement strand
GCAGCACCATCTTCAGCCTGGCCAACATTCCAGAAACATCTATTTTCATCTCAGGACACCGTCACAACGCCTGTCCGCACCACCCCAAAGAGCGGCGGCACCAAATCGCCCGTCCCGCCATTTAACGACAGCCCAGACAAATTCGTCACCGCGCCAGACGCGTCGTACGCAAGCTGCGCCAGCTTCGTATAACTCAGCGTCGCACCAATCGGCAGCGCCGCAATGTAGGTTTCGATCGCACTGGCAACAGCCGCAAGCGCCGCGCCATGGCTCGCCCCACCCGCCGTCACCAGCGTCACCGAGACATTCGCCTGCAGCACCACAGGCCCCTGCACGGCAAAACTCGTCCCCACTGGCCGTATCGCATCCACCGCCTGTTGCACGGTCTGCAGCAGCGTCACCGGCGGCGTGCCGGTACCATCGTCTACCGTGACAACAAAATGCCCCATCTGGATCGCCCCAGCCTGGTTCAAATTCTCGCTCACGCTATAGCTCAGCCCTTGCTGGATCGCTGCCACCGCGCCGCCAATTGCAACATTCGTCGCCCTGGAAAGACTCGCCAGGTAATTACTAAATCTCGCCTTGAATGCAGCATCACTCTCGGCATCCACGCCGCCAGTAAGAGCAATGGAGTTTGTTAATGTATCGATACCCGGCACTGCCGAACCAATCAGCGAGATCGCGCCTGACTGTACGTTTCCCGCAACACCCGCAACGCTTGCCGCCACGGCGGCATTCACACTCGCAACACCGGGCATAATCATATACCCATTCGCCGCCGCGCTGTACGCCGCATTCGCAGCATCCCCAACCACCACAAAATTCTGCGAATTGTCCGATGTAGAAACATTTATCCCCACCGGCACAAAGGCCGCCACCGTCGCACTGAATCGCGAAAATGCCACCTGCCCGGACGCGGCCACCGCCGGCAGCCGCATGAAGCCGAAATCAGCTCCAAAACTGTCGCAATCAGCGCCAGAACTCGTCGCCAGCCTGGTCGCCGCCAGTACCTGCACAATCAGCCATTGCAGCCACAACGCGACAGAGGCATTCGCCTCCAAAATCGCCCGCAGCACAGAGCCAACCGTCAGATCAACGAGCGTTGCCGCTGCCGACTGCACAGCGGCCGCCATCCCTTCAACGAGGGACGAAAAATTCCGAAGCGATAATTGCATGAAGCCCCTATACGGAGAATGTCAGAAGATTAACCTGCCCGCTCGCGGCATCCGCATAACTCAGCGTCGCCGTCACCGTTCCATCATCGGCACCTACAGTATTCACCACCGGCGCTGGCACCACAGCCACAGCAGCTTCCCGCAGCACCTGGGCACGCGCCACAGCGCTAATCGCGGCCGGCGCCCCAGGCTGCCCAACAAACTGTCCCAACCCTGCGCCATAGCTTAACTGCCAAATATAATCTCCGGGGTTTGTCAGCAGCCGGCGCAACACACGCTGCTGCGTCAGCGCACTCCCATCCACCACCGCCAAATCCCCGGTCGGACCTAGCGACAAATCGCCACCAAACTGCAAAGCCAAATCTGCCATTACACCGTCTCCGAAGGCAGCCCGCTATCCCCGCCTTGCGGCAGGCTATGCACATGCTGATCATGCACCTGGCGCAATGCCGCCAGCGTGCCATGCGCCCCATTCTGATCGGAAATATTGCCACTCACCACAAGATTTCCCGTCACGTTAATTTGCGAAGCCTGCACACCAATGGTCCCGTCATTCAGCAACTTCACAAAGCTGCCACTCTGATGCCGCATCCATAACTCACCCACCGGGGTCTGCACCGGCTGGTCCACAGCAGACCATATCGCCCCCATCACCACGCCGTGGGCGGCATCACCTTCCTGGGCAATCACCAGCACCTGCGCCCCCGGCGTCAGCGGCGCCGCCAGCCCCCATCCCGCCCCTACCCAGGGGGAAACAACCGGCAACCAGCCTGTCAATACGTTCTCAGGCTGCAACATCACCCGCGCCGCATAAGCCGCGGAATCAAAGCTCGACACCAAACCAAACCGCGCCACCCCCGCCCGGCCATCCAAACCGCCAGCACTGGCCTTCATCAAATTCAACAAATACTCCATCAGACCCCCTGCGGCACGGCATGAGCCCGTAAAGTCTGCGCAAACCCCGCCGCCCCACCCAGGCGCCGCGTTACAGCATCCACAACATATGTCTGGTCCAACGCCGACCCCGTACCCGCCAGCATCAACGGCATACCCGGCATCAGCGTCACATCCGCAGGCATAGTTCCCTGCAAAACAAGTTGGTGCTGTCCCAGCAAGTGCAAATGCGCTTGTGCCAAACTCTTCGCCTGCGCCGCGGTTAAATTCGGCCGTACAATCGTCGCTGTCAGCCCGCTTCCTTGCGTACCAGAAACCACAGATTTACTCTTGCAATTCCAAGACTTCACAGTCGCCGCCCCCGGCAACGCCGTACTCAAATCAAACGCCAACGCCGAAAAACTGCCGGGCGTCACAAACACCGGCGTAAAATCCGGCACCGGCTCAAAATTAAGCGTCTGCCCGGTCACGGATACGCCAAACCCTTCCGCCAAAGCCAAGGCCACCAACAGCTCCCACGCCGTCGTCACCCGCGCATTCACCCCAAGCGAGATCTGCGCATGATCGAGCTGATAATACTGCCCCACCAGCGCAGATGTCGCCGTCACATTTGGTGTCAGTTGCTGCTGCCCGGCAATCGTTGCCGCAATCTGACTCGCCGTCTGGTTCACATAGCTTTGCGCAATCTCCGCGTCGATCAGCAGGCCGGTCAAATCCCGCCCACTTATCGTCGCCGTATTACGCAACCAGTCGATCCGCACGGAATCAATCCGCCCCAATAGCAGCGTTGCATAACCAAAACCACTTGGCGCCACATCAATCTGCACATTCTGGTTGGTCAGCGCCACAAAGTATCCAGCACCAAACCCAGGCACCGCACCTAACGCGAACACAGCACGAAACCGCCCCGCAGCGAAATACCCCGCCGCATCAACCTGCAGCTCCACCAACCCAGCCACAGGCGCGCCGTCAATGCTAACCCGCGCCTGCGGCTGCTCAAATGGCAACGCCACCCCCCGCAGACGCATCCACTGGCGGAATCACCAATGTATTCACGCCCTGCAACACCGGATCAGACAGTGCATTCGCCTGCGCAATACGAATCCACTGCGTCGCATCGTTCAAATATTTAGCCGCCAGCGCAAATAAATTCCCACCGGCCACCACGATAACCTGCCCGCTCATCATAAAGACGCTCCCAGGTTCGCCGCCGCCCGGCCCACATAACCTTGCATCGCCGCCGCAGCCGCCAACTGCGCAGAGACGGCTCCCAATCTACCCAGCGCCGCCACGCCCATGTCAGCCGTCACAGCCCCGTTCAGCCCGTAAGCCGCCGAATTCACCGACGCCCCCATGGCGGCAACGCCACCGCTCAATGCCCCCCGCACGGCAGCAAATCCTGTCAAACCAGCCGCACTAACGCCCTGCAGAGAAACCCCCGCCTGCCCGCTCAATCCAAGTGCAGCAGCCAGATCCCCCGCCACCAGGCTTGCCAGCGGCGCCACTGCATTCACCGCAGCAGCCAGCGGATCACTCACCACCAGGCAAGTGATGGAAAACGGAATCAGCGCCGCCTTCCGATACTCCGCCGCAAACCGCTCAATCACGACAGTATAAAAAAAGCCGCCCCACACCAAAGGCAACTGCGCACCCAGGGCCCGCGCCGCATCCAGTTCCTGCGCCCTGGCCACCGCATCCGCACCTGAAAAAATACCCGTAAACGATATTTCGCCATCATCCAGCCCCAGCGCCACAACCACGCGGCCGCCACCAATCAGGTTCTGCACCGCCACACGCTGCTTGCCGCCAAAACTGATCTTTTCGGGCACTTCCATGTCCTGGAAAGGCACCCCGCCCAGCGTCAACACAATTTTGCTCATAACGCCTCATCAATACGGATTGTAATCAATCCCAGCGCAAATGCCGCCAGTCAAAACTCATCCCGGCCAATGTGCCAAAGGACACAATATGCGCGATGCGCTCTGCCTCATCCAAGCCAAACGCGATATCGTACGGCACCCCGCAACCAACCAGGTACAAACAATCGGTCAGCCCAGGGTGCCGGCTCAGTTTCCCGCTTGGGCGATCACCATCTCCGCAGGCGGCCCAAGCAGCGCCGCGCCAACCGCCGCCACACCGTCTTCGCCCAGACGTTCCAGCACCGCCTCAATCCCGGCCTCACCAGCCGGAAACGGCACGGGAATCCCATCCACCGCCGCCACCGCCGCCGCCACACGCGCCAGCCCAACATAGGCCCGGTTTTCCGCCAGCTCCGGCCCCAGCACTTTGAACAATCGCAGCTGCTCAACCACGCCCAGCCGGCGCAACGCAATCACCCGCCCCGCCTTGTCCTGCACACTATCAGCCATCAAACGCGGACCCGCCCAGACGCATAAAAATCCAGCTTTTGCGTCACAGCCGAATCACCCTTATAAACCCCGGCCGATGTCAGCTTGAACACCACACCATTGAACTGATACGTCGACGTCGAACCATCAGGCTCATTGACATACTGATAGAGCGTACCAGCACCTATGCTCTGCCCCGCCAGGTAAGCCCGCTCAATCTGCGCAATGAAATCATCCACCGCCGACGAACCCCGGTCCAGCGCAAAACTTCCCGTCCACCCCTTCGGCAACTCCGCCCCCAGCTGCACACCATCCAGCCGGTCAACCCGCAGCGCCACAGTCAACTGATGCGCCTCAAACCCCGTCACATGCGCCAAATCCACACGCCCAAACGGCCCCATGACCACGATCTGGCAATCGCTGCCAACCGTGAATGTATTATACGGCATATGCTAAATCCTTATCCGTTAGGTGGAAGGCAAACTCTGCACACTCACCTGCACAGTCTGCCCACCCTGAACATTCACGATGAATTTCTCATTGATCGCCTGGTACCGTACCTGCACATCCGCCTGCACATACCCCAGTGCCGTACGGCTCCCCGGATTGTTGGACGTATCGCACACCACCGCAAAAGGCAGACTGCCATCCGCACTCCCAAGCAATCCTTGCGACAGCAATCCATTCAAAAACGCCAGCAAGGTGCTGCGAATATTCTGGAACAACGTGGTATTCACCAACTGCCCTACATAGCCTCCCATGCCGGCCGACAGCGTCGAGGCAATATAGTTGGTCAACCGCGTATAATTGTCGCCATTAATCGCGGCATTAGATGACGAATTATGCCCGCCCCGCACACCCCAGAAACTCCCGCCAGGCTGCGGGTTCGCAATCACATCGATCCCCGCCCCGAGGAGCACCGCAAGGTCAGCGCTGGCGTAAGTCGTCGCCGTCCCGCCCCCCGGCTGCCCAGATTTCTGCGTGCCGATAACCCCAAACAACGGCTTGTTCAGCGACGACTGTTCCGGCGACAAATTCGCCAGCCTTCCCGCCACGAACCCCTGCGGCGAAACCAGCCGCGTCAGCGCATTCGCCTGGTCCGCCCAGTAAACCCAATCGCCAAACATCAGCTTGGCCGCGTAACTATCAATCCCCGCCTCGGCCTTCACCGTCACGGCGTTGGCAATATTATCCCCCGCCGGCCCGGTCAGGATCATATATACGCCCTCAGCCAAACCGAACTGCGTTTGCACAGACCAATGCGTCGCATCATCGGAATCCGCCAACAAGGCAATCGCGCAACTCTGCCCGCGCAGCGCATACATGCCCAGTCGCGGCAACGTATCGCTCCCCACCAGGGAGGCCGCATTGACACTATTGGCACCATCACTACCCGGCGTACCCGAGGCAAACGCAAATGTCCCCGCCACCGGCGTTGACGTCATCGCATCCGAATTCACCACCACGAGCTGCGACGGCCCGCGCAGCACGCCATTGCCGTCATTCACCGCACTCACAACATTCTGCCAGAACAGCGTGCCGGTGCCCAAAATATTATCGAACACCTCCGGACTCTGGCCCGGTATCGCCACCGTCAACCGCCAACTGCTCGCGGCCGAACCAGCCGCGAAGGTCACCGTCAGACGGTTGCCCAAACTACCGGTATAAATGGCCGTAAAAGTCACACCATCCAGCACCGGCAGCGAAGCCGCACTATCCGTGCCATCCGTCACCCGCACACATCGGAAATTCGCAGCTCCCTGCTGCACCGCTGCCGCAACCTGCGTGCCCATGTCATACTTACGCGGCATCACCGCGCCAAAGCTCGCGGCATAGTCGCCCATGCTGCCAATTATCACCGGCTCACCCACCGGCCCCCAGCTCGCCGTACCCACCACGCCAAGCACGTCGGTCGGCACACCATTCAGCAGCAATGATTGTGGCGGCACAATTTGCACATACAGATCAGGCACGATCAGCGCTGTCGTATTCAGCGCCCCTTGTTGAAATACCGGCATGGCTCAGTTCCCCTTCGCGCTTACGCGCACAACAAAACTCGCCTGCGGTCCCGCCAAAATTGTCTGCACCGCTGCAGCATCGGTAATCACATCGCCACGCTTGTGGCCGTCAAACGGCTTCAGCACCACCAAATGAAATTTCATGATTTCCTCAACTCTGAAAATTGCCGGTCGCAACATCATTCACAGCGGCCGACACCGTACCAAACAGCATCGCCGGCGTTATCTGCGCCAATGCCGACGGATACTCGACCGCATAAATCAAATCCCGGCGGTACAAATCCGCATCCGCACCACCGTCGCTGGCAGTCACCCCCACAAACCGCACCCGCCCGTAGGCCCCGTCCGCAAGTGGAATGAAATTTACATCCGCCAGCGCCAGATCAATCACCGGCGCCACCGCGTCCCGCGCCGCGGGCCCAGGACACCACATCGAAATCCGAAACTCCTGCACCTGCCGCCGGATCTCCTGCAAGGCCGCAGCCCCAGTCACCACCCGGGCCGAAAACTGCCCAGCCCCCGGCACGCCCACCGTGCTCCCGGCATAATCCACAATCCAACCCGCAGCCCGTATCTGCGCCGCCAGATTACTCGCCACCGTTGCCGGGCTATCGCTCGCCTGCACCGCATAAGGAAACGGCGTCCCATCCACCATAATCCCCGTCAGCTGCCCCACCGCGCAACGCCCCGAATAAACGGCGGACACACCGTTCACCGCCACATCCAATTGTTGCGTAACCGGCATCACCTCGCGCCAAACCCGCGGATACCGCGTCACATTGCGCACCTCACCACCAGCCGGCGCCACGGACACATGTACAACGCCCGCTGCCAAATCGGTATCCAGCACAGGTGCAGCCGGATACCCGCGGTACACGCGATACACATCGCCCGTCACGCTCGCCGCACTTGTGCCGCCAGGATACAACGCATTAGCCGCCAGCGCCGCCAGCGCCGTCTCCACATCCGCCTGATCCGCCATCAGCTTACCGCCTGCACCAGAGAAAGCCGCCACACCGCATCAAGCGTCTCAACCGCCGTGATCACAAATTTCCGCGCCTGCTCATCCAGCAGCAAATCGGCAACTTGCGGCACCACACCGGCTACAACCGGCAGCATCGCAATAAAACCGGGCACCCTCGTATCATCCGGCAATCCAACCCGGGTCCGGTCACCAACCCCGCCAACAAGCAGACTTGCCGGAAACCCCGCCAGTAATACCGTCTCAGTTCCCGGCGTAATTGCCCCATACTGGTTCAACCCCGCCAGCACAGGTGCGCCCGGCCGCACCAAGTCCACCACCGCATTCGTCATCACCACCAGCATCGGCTTCGGCGGCTCAATGGTGGCCACGAACACTACCCCCTCTGGTCCCGCCAGATAATCGCCGGCCCGCAGATAACTCCAATCCGCCCAAGCCTGCCGGAACGGCACACCGAACCCATTCGGCGCCGCCACAGACCCGCCAGGCAGCACATAAGCCACACAGAGCCGCAGGAACCGCCGCGCCAAATCCAGCGGCGCCACAGGGCCATCAGGCCGGTACGAATCGTGCAAAAATCCTGCCCGCCGCGCCGCACACCCCGCGCCATAAGCCAGCCTGTCCGCAAGCTTCACGCCATCCATTTCACACCACCAGCTGAATACCAGCCTGGCCCAGCTCCGGCCCCGGCGGTACGCCCAAAAACCCGCATAACCGCCGCCGCCAATTGTCGAACAGCATCGTCCTGTCCCGCAACTCGTCCGCATTATGCGTCCACGCCGCGGCACTCTCGGTATCCAAATTATCTGAGGTCCCCGGTATCGCCGCCTCAATCGTCGCCAGCGTCGAGATATACTGCAACACCACAGCAACCTCCGCCGGCGCAAGATTATTCAACCGGAATTCGAGCGTTCCAAAAGCCTGGAAAAATCGCCAGGAGCTAAACCCCGCATTTCCCGCGCCGTAAGCCGGAAACCCGCAAAACCTGCGAATATCCACTTTCTGTGCATCGGAAATCATGCCCGCCAAAGTGCCGGACATCCCTAGTAAGTATCCCCATCACCAAGCGTAAAATACACCGTTCCGGAACCAGAACCTAATACCACCGCAGCATTACTCACAAACGGCCCAGCATCCACCAACATCCGCGCGCCGCCGGGCAGCGGCGTGTCCGATGCCGTCGCGGTCAACCCCGAGGCGCCCCCAAGGCGGAAAAACGCAATCGCCGTGGTGGCGTTGTAAACCAGCACCGCGCCACCACCACCACTCAGCGTAACGTTTGCAACTGTCGTAGAGGCCGCCGCCGCCGCCGTTCCGGCAGGCCGGAACGGTTGATTTGCACCAGTAGACATGTTCGCCCCCTTAACCGATATGCTCGATCATCACCGCGCGCTTGTAATTCGAGTTCGTCGCGGTCGGCACAGTCGTCGCCGTGGTCGTGGTATCGGAAGGCGCACAGAAGCCACCAATCCAATACCAGCTCTGCGCAATAATCTGCTGCAGCCGGTCAATTGGCTCACGCGTCACCATAGCCACACCATCAATCACATTCACCAGGCTATCCTTCGGCGCCACATCATCGGCCGCCATGCCCGCAAAATCACCCTCGATCAGCGCCCCCTGCCCGCACACAATCGGCCGTCGCACATAAAGGCTCGTAATGCTCGGATGCGTCTGTACATAAGCCTCGGTCGTCGTAATAAACCGAAGCCCAAGGAAATCACTAACCATGCCCTGGCGAAACACCGGATTAGACGAAGAGCTGCCCTGAAATAATTGCTTGAAGTCCGGATCAGAGAACAACTGCCGCGCCGAGACCGGATCGAGATAACAATTATACAGACCATCCACCAACGGCACCGCGTTCCGCCGCAACAGTGCCACAGCATCAAGCAAATTGCTCATGGTCAGCAAATCCGTCGCCTGCAGTCCGGCCGTCGTGGTCCGCTGCGCCGGCCGCACAATGGAACTCGCAGTTGCCGCTTTTACCGGATTACCCAAAGTAGCATCAGCAACAGTAACATTTCCGGAGAACAACAGCTGGCCCGAAATGCCATTCGGCGCCGTCGACACATTGGTCGCATCCAGCGTCACACCAACCACCGTATAAGCATCAGCCGCGATCGTCACAGTGAGCGGATACGTGGATGAAACGCTCTGCTGCACGCCATTCACAAACACCGTCTGAAACCCGCGCACATCATCCACTTCAACCGCCGGCCCAGCAGCAGAAAGCGTCGTAATCACCCGCGTATTGCCACCAAAATACGGCGCAAACAGCGCATTGCGCGCAAGCTCGTCCAAACTGCGCGCCGCCTGCTCGCCATTGGTCGCGGCATTTGCGAGGAATTGCGAAGCAATGCCAACACGGCTCGTCACCATGTTTAAATCCTGCGTCGCCGCATAGAAATTCAGCGAAATTGTATATTGCTCAACACCCCAGTTGGTCGATGTCAAACCATTATCCAGGTTCGTATTGGTAGAAGCCGTAAGCGGCGTCGTCACGCTCGGCTTCAAGCCAGCCCGTGTCTTGGTCAACGTCTCACCGATGCCGACGGAAAACTCCTCCCGGTCAGCAATCAACCTATAGCCAAGCCGCGACGTAAGAGCGGTCTCAAACTCCCGCTCCAAAAAGCCCTGCTGAATAATAGGCTGCAATGCCGCCGGAAAATTCTGAATACCCATGCGCTATAGAATCCCTTGTTTTAAACATAACTCGACAATCACCAAGGGAAACCCCAAGGCGCTCTACTAACCTAGTATATTGTTTAATTAACGGCGGCGGAGGAGTACCGCCCGCGCCTGCAACCATTCCTCACGGCTCAGCTCATTGGCATGGCGCGTCCGCGGCGGCTCCGGCCGTGGCGGATTTGCCGCCGCGGAAGATGACGAGACCCCGCCAAACAACCACGGCTTCGCCCGCTTCAACCGCCCCAGCAACGCTTGCGCATCCTGAACCTCACCCGCCTCATTTAACCGCACCTCGCCGGCATCAAGCAGCTTCAGCCCATCAAGGTCGATCATCCCCGCCTTCACCGCCTCCGCTTTCAGCTCGGCGCGAATTAATTTCGTCTCAGCATCAGCCTGAAACCGGCTCAACGCCGCCTCGGCCAGCTCAGCCCTCGTTTGCCAGGTCTCGGCATTATTCTGCTCATCACTCATGGCGCATCCTGATCAATCGCATTCAACTCAGCCTCAACGTCAGAAATCCCATGCGTAGCGGCAATCACCTTTACGCCCGTCTCTTTCGATATCTGCCCGGCATTCACCAGCGTCGCCACCGCCTGCGCTTCCTTCAGCCGGTCATCCGCAGAAAGCGGATACCAGCGCGGCCAGCGCAGCCGCACCCTCTGCGTCATATCCATTGGCGCCACAGCCTCACCATTCACCACCAGCGGCAACAACTGCGAAGCCCGCATAACCATCTTTACAAGGGCAAGAAGCCCGCCATCACCATAAGAAATCCGCAAATTATCCGCGAGCCAGATCAGGCCCTGGTTCATCAACTCCAGCGCCCGGCCAGACTGCGCCGCGGTCAACCTGTCAGCACTCGCCCGGTTGCCATGCACACTCTCCAGCGCGAACTCCCGCAGCGTGCGTACATACGAAATCACCGCCTCCGCCGCCGTACCACCAATCTCCAATAGCTTGGCATCACCCTTCTCGGAAACCACAAGCGCATTCCCAGCACCTTTAACAATCTCCGTATCGCTGGTCGCCGGCTCCTTAATCAGCAATGTCGGGTCAGAACTATACTTCAACCCCCGCCCCGCCTGGCTCAGCTGGTAATCAATCTCGATATTGGTATCGATCGCCGCCCGAAACGTGCACGCCCCATCAACGCCTTCACCACCCGGCAGGTTCTTAATCCACACCAGCGGCACAAACCCGAGCCCATGCGTCACACTGCGGGCGTCATCCCGCACCGGCCCATCACCCGGCTCGTTCACCGGCCACGGCAAATACCAGGTCTCGCTCTCCGTATCCCAAACCCGCTGAAACCAATATTGCGCGGCCGGATCAACATCCGCATATCCCTGCGCCGCCAAATCAGCGCCGTTCACCTTATATTTTTCGGCCACACAGGCCAGCGTATCCGGTGCCACAGCACTCCACACCGGCGTCAGATACAAGCTCTCCAACACCGAGAAAAATACCCGCCCCTGCAACACCCGGAACAAAACCGCCACAGAGCCAACCGCCCCCCGGAGTGCCGCGTCTATCATCACCTCATTCAGCCGCGCCTCAGCAATAATATCCTGCAACACCCGCGCCAGCCCCGAATCCGCCACGTCCAACGCCGGAAAATGCCCGGCGCTGAAAAGCAGCGCCACCGAATCCTCCACGACGATCCGGCAAAGCCCATAACGTACAGATGGCCGGCGCAGCCTGAGTGGAATATATTCCCCAGCTCCATTGCGTTCCTCATGGAATTGATATGGCAAATTATCATAGAGCGTCCCATCCAGCACACGCCGCAAAACATCCAGCTTTGCCACGCGCGCAGGCAACCCCATATCCGCCGGAATGGCGCCGCAAATCGTTTCAAACATGCAAATCTTCCGTCGTTCAGCGGCTTAAAAAAGCGGACCGAAACCGCCGCGCCGGCTGCGCGGCGCAGCCCGCCATCGTATTCACAGCACGCGACAATGCATCCACCTGATCGTCCTTATTTCCATGCGGAAACGCCTTCAATTCCGCCAAAAACGCATCATTCCACGGTGCCGCAACCATCATCAAATTCCCCGCATCCACCTGTGTCGCCGCCGGCATCGCCCGCACAACTTTCGCGTCCCGCTCGGGAGAGGATATAATCCGGTACCCGGCCAACCCGCGGCTCAACATCGAAATCTGCGCCGCTCCCGCCTGGCCAGGGTCCTGCGGCAGCGCCACAATCACCCCATTGCCATCCTGGCGCGCCGTATCCTGAATCCGCGCCTCAACCTGCGCCGGCGAACCCTGAAACCGCACCACATCCAGAACCACAAGCCGGTTTTCCGCCGTCTCGCCTAGTTTCACGCCCACCGTATAATCCGGACTACGTCCCGCGGCTGGCAAACTCGCCGCCAAATCCCAGCCGCGCACACATTGCCGCACAACAGGCGCCTCCGGCAGGACGATTATCCGTTCAGCCCGGAACAAAGCCGCATCAGGCGCCCTTGGAGCCTGCTGATACATCGCCGCAAACGCCCGCTCACCCACTTCCCGCCGCCGCCGCGCGACCCCCGCCGCGTCCTGCCATTCCGGCCACAACACCTCTCCTGGCGCCCGCCCCAGCGCGTCCCCGGCCACGGCAACAGCCGGCAACGTCAAACAATCCCAGCCAGCCTCGGCCGCCATCAACCGCCCCGCCAGATCATCCTCATGCCAGCGCGTCATAATCAACACCACGCGCCCGCCAGGCTTGAGCCGGGCCGAAAGTTCCGCGCGATACCAATTATAAAGCGCATTCCGGGCAAGTTCGCTCTCCGCCTCTGCCCATGACTTTATCGGATCATCGATCAGTATCAGATCCGCCCGCCGCCCGGTGATCGGGCCACGCACGCCGGCGGAGAAATATTCCCCACCGGTCTGCGTCGCAAACCGCGCGCTGCCCTTGCTGTCCTTCGCAATACCAACGCCGAGCACCGCTTCGTGCTCGGCCATCACCTGCCGCACCTGGCGACCAAAATGTCCCGCGAGCGACGCGGTGTGGGCCGTCGCCAGAATCTGGCTGCGCGGGTACCGGCTCAGAAACCACGCCGGAAACAAGATCGACCCGTAGGTCGATTTTGCCGAACCCGGCGGCATCTGCACCATCAAACGGTCACCCCCGCCTTCCGCCAGGTCGGTCAGGCGGTCGATCAGAAGCTCATGATGCCGAGCCGGAACTCTTGATATCGCAGCCATCGCGTGGCGGGCAAAAACCCGGAACCCCGCCACCCCAGCCATCTATTTGAATGCAACACCCGTCGTATGTGGAGAGAACCAGTATGCCAAGATGTATATGTCAGCCTGGGGTATGTGGGCAACTAAAATAACTCTTCGTTAGAAAAAATAATTAAAACCCGTACGCGAGCCCGAACATGGAGTTCACCTGCAGCGTCGTGCTCAAGGGCTCGAAGGCGCCGTTAAAATCCGGTTTGGACCCGGTATAGCCATAATGGGCGATACCAAGACCAGCAAAAGCGTGCCAGGATGTCGTCAGCCGGTAATCCGCATCAAGCGAAACACGCTCTTCCGCACTCGTGCCAAAAGTCCCAGAAAAATTCTGCGATGGCACCGATATCACACCGCCGATCACGGCAAAACCTTCCGCCATCGCACTCACAACCAGAACGGGGCTGGCCGCCACATCAAGCTTCACGCCCCCGCCGACCATCCCGGTTTGATAAAACTCCCCGTAACCGGCCGAACCGCTAATATTTCGGTACCAGTTCTGGTAACCTCCGGCCACGTAGGGAATCAATTCCGCGCTTTCGGCCACCGGCCGGCCCATGCCAAGCCGCACAATCGCGGTGTTGTAATAGCTGTTATCGGCCGCGCGGTAGGGCGTGTTCTGCGGGTTCTGCAAACTGCCGCGATACCGCAGCAACCCGTCGGAAAAGTCGTACCCCACATTGGCGTAAAGGTCCGGCCAGCCAAATCGGCCCAGCCCGCTCGGCGTCAGCGAACTTACCCCTGCCTGCACCCCCAGCAGCGCGCCCGCCTCGGTATCTTGAGGGAGTATATTCTCCTCATAGGTGCCGTATCCCGCCGTCACACCCACCTGCACGGTACTCTCGGCGGCATTGATCTCAGGCGGCGCGGCAGCCGCGGAGGCACCCGCAACCACCGCGAGCAAGCCCCCAAAAGATACCGCCAAAAGCCGCATAATTTTGTAAAGCTCCGTCCATAAAACAAGGCATTTTGTAACAAGAAGAACCTGTTTCGAACAGCGTAAAAATGTCACAGTTGCTTGTAATCCGGTCCGCCATTCACCGCCGCGTGTCCAAACTCTACGCATGACTTCTTAAGAGATTGCTGTTCGCCTCCAATTTCTCGCATAACTCCGGTCTCCGGCGCCACTCAGCGCTTGGTCGAAGCGCCAGGAAGCCTGGAACAGGTCGAGTTAACCGGCGGCGGCGCGATGAACCGCCTCACACCCGCGCCCTCACGTCGGCTCAGGCGAACGCCTAGCCAACCAGGTCCGCAAGGGCTTTAACAAGCATTTCAATCCCTTGCGCGCGCCAGCGCTGGATTGACTTATGGTCAGCCCCCAAGGTCGCCGCCAGACGCCGCCAGGCGAACAAGTGGCGCCCCGTGAGCGGATGCACCAGCGCCCGCGCGCCAACAATCCGCCGCAGAACATAT
>QGNH01000450.1_pt2 | contig 14762 bp, 19 predicted proteins | sample 1735481 | NCBI WGS metagenome assembly QGNH01 (sample SAMN09239004, study PRJNA386568) | Viral metagenome, whole genome shotgun sequencing project. | reverse complement strand
TCAACCAGGTCATGGGGAGATGATGAATCCCCGCAATCTTCCCTTTTAAAAGACAGGGCGGCTACGCTTCTGACGAGGAGAACAAACAATGAGACCGGAGAGGACAAGGCACCAGGCACTCGCCGAGATGCCTCAGCGGGACCTCAGTCAAACACCGTCATGGATGCAGCCCGTAAAGTCGAAAAGAAAACAGGAGTCCCTGCGGAGTGGGTTTTCGGGCAGTGGTATCATGAGACAGGCGGCTTCACCAACAGGGGTACGACTGAACTTAATAACCTGGCAGGGATACGTTACCCTGGTAGAAAAGAATACCGCAAGTTTGATTCCGTTGACGACTTCGCGGATTACTTCTCCCGGCTCCTGAGCGGTCCCCGGTATTCAAAGGCAGGCGTTCAAAACGCAAAGTCCTCAGATGAATATGCAGCAGCTCTGAAGAAGGGCGGATATTACGAGGACAGCTATGAAAATTATGCAACGGGCCTCAAGCGCGGCATAAACGCCTTCAGCAAGGCACAGCAGAACTATCAGGCGATGACCGGGAATACCGCTCAGTATCAGCCGGCGGCGAGCGGATCATCCGGCGACACTGATATGTCAACCTCCATCGGCAGCCTCACAATCAACGTCCCCGGGACAAACGCCTCGCCTGATGATATCCGCAAGGCTACGCTCATGGGCATAATGGAAGCACAGGGACAGAAGACTCAGCGGCAGCAGCGGGAATTCTCGGGGGTATTTGCATAATGGCATTCAGACCTTCTCAATGGAGTGATCAGAGCGATGTAGTTTATGCTCGTACTAGCATCAATGATGCATCGGTCGAGTATTTCTTTGATGCCGTCATCCGCGCAGATCATGACTCCACGCTGAGAATAACCGAGCATCCAATACAGACGGGCGCCAACATCTCCGATCACGCATACCAGATGCCCTCACGCCTCACGTTAGAGGTACGGATGAGTGATGCCATGGATTGTATTATACAAGGCCAGTACGGCGGTGGCACAACTAAATCAGTCGCAGCCTATGAAACCCTGCTCGATCTTCAGGCAAAGAGACTCCCTCTTGATATCACAACCAGGCTGAAAACGTATAGCAACATGCTGATTGAGCATATCTCGGCACCAGACGATGTGAAAACCCTGTTCGGCCTGAAATGCATTATCACCTTCAGGGAGCTTTTCACGGCTGAGGTATCGATGGAGAAGGTTAGCGCAAGGCCCCAGGTTACGAAACCGACATCACAGAATACCGTATTCCCCGGAAAGCCCACTGAACAGCAGGGTTCTGTCCTGAGCAACCTTGAAGGGGGTAAATAATGTCAGCCCAGGCGCTTTCATTCGATCCGGGTCCGAACAAGACGCTTGCCGCGACGCTCAACGTCGACGGCTCGAACTTGTCTCTTCTTCTAACCTTCAGGTTTAACGAGGTGGCTCAATACTGGGTGCTGACGATATTCAGCAAAACTCAAAACGCAATCATTCTGGATTCCATACCTCTCATAACGGCCGGATATCCCGCAGCCAACATATTGCGGCAGTATTCATATCTCGGGATCGGCAGCCTGTATCTGCTGAATATGAGCGGAGTCGACGGCGAACCGAACGAATCAAATCTCGGGACTGATTTCGTGATTATCTGGTCCGACACTCCGATTGATTTCAGGGCGGGTGTATGAGCCAGCAATATCTCAGAAAGTACAAGGTCCAGGTTGTCAATAAAGATGATGTTGCACTTGATGTGTCCAATCTCAGATGTGCTTTCAGGATTGAGAAAATCGGCATCCAGGCTATTAACTTCGCAATCATCCAGATTTTCAACCTCAACGATGAAACTGCACTCGGTATTATTGACGAAGGTATGCGCGTAATCGTTCAGGCCGGGTACGAAAACGGCCCTTTCGGCGTGATCTTCGACGGCGATATTTTCCAGCCGATCTATGACAGGGTTAATGTCGTGGATTATGTTTTGACCTTGCACTGTATTGACGGCGACAGTATCTTGAATGATAACTTTGTTGGTTTCACCACAAACGCAGGGAGCGAGACAAGGGATGATCTTATCAATATGCTGAAGCATTCAGAGAAGTCTATCCCAGCCGGCACAATAACTGAGGATTTTGAAACCAGAAAACTACCGAGGGGGAAAACCTTTTTCGGAGAACCCAAGAAATATATACGGCAAGCGGCCCAGGGTAATAACTCTGAGTGGTGCATCTCGGACGGTCAACTGGATTTTTCGAAGATCACTGAGGTATCGGAAAGCGAAGCCCTGGTCCTTTCCCCTGACACGGGACTGATCGGCGTGCCTGAACAAACTCCGGAGGGTGTGCATTTCAGGTGCCTGCTGAATCCAAGTATCGTCATAAAGAAACCGCCTATGTCCATAAAGCTTTCCATGTCCCTTATTCGGCAGAGAAAACGTGAGCTGGGACAGCTGCAGACGCGCCTTGACAATGACGGTCTTTACAAGGTTGCCACGGTGATCCACTCCGGAGACACACGGGGCAATGACTGGTATACCGAAGTCTTTGGCGTGAATCTTGTCGGGACCATCCCTGTGATAGCGAGCATCCGATGAGAACAGGGCCTGAGTTTGTAAAAAACGAGACTGAAATCATGCGGACGGTACTTGACCAGTTCGGCGCGGATCTCCGCGTCAGCGTTCCCGGTATTATCCAGAGCTTTGATGCCGGAAAGCAGACCGTTACCGTTCAGATTGCGCTCAGGGAGAAAATAAGTATCAAGGGCGTGAACTCATGGCGAGCTATCCCTATCCTGGTAGACGTTCCTATCTTCATGCCACGGGCCGGGGATTATGTTCTCACTATGCCGATAACCGTAGGAGATGAGTGCCTGGTGATCTTCGGGGATGCCTGCATGGATGCCTGGTATCAGTCCGGAGGCGTCCAGAATCAAATGGACAAGCGCAGGCATGACCTCAGTGACGGGTTCGCGCTCTGCGGCATCTGGAGTCAGCCACGGGTGGTTTCAGGATATTCAACGGACTCCGCACAGCTTCGAAACCTCGAGGGGACCGCCTTCGTGGAAATCAAAGGCGATGTTATTAACGTCATTGGCAGCAACATAAACTGCACGGCGACCGAGAGCATATCACTGAAAGCGGGAGAAAAGATATCTCTGACAACTCCACTCCTTGAGTTCAACGTCGCCGCGATCACTTCTCCTGGAGCTGCGGGCGTAGGCATCGGGACCGTGGACCTCAAGGCCGCAAATATAAAGATAAACAGCGAGGGTAATACTTCCATCGATGACAGGAACTTCATGCAGCACACCCACATGGAACCAGGCGAAAGCTCAGGGACCGGAGGCGTTGAATGATAGCAAGGCGGCTTGATGCGAACTGGGATTATTGCTTCGGGCGCAGCAAGGCCGATTTTCTTTCAGGAACGGATTCCGTAGCTCAGGCGATTAAATCCCGGCTGCTCCTTTTTCTGGGAGAGTGGTTTGAGGACCAGGGAGACGGACTGCCCATGTTTCAATCTATTCTGGGGGCTCAAGGTGCACCGCGCAATAGAAGCAAGGTCGATCGCATCATCTTAGCTCGGATTTTAGGCACTCCTAATGTTACAAAGATCGTAAAAATGACCAGTGCCTATGATGCCTCAACGCGAGCATATTCATTTACCGCTGTCGTAGATACGTCCTTCGGGCAGGTCCAGGTGAGCAGCACACCAACAACTATATTAATAGGGGGAATCCCACGATAATGAGCTATTTTGCACCTACGATAACAAATGCAGGGCTCTCGATACCAACATATCAGGACCTTCTAGCCCAGATGATTGAGGATATGAAAAACATCTTCGGGCAGGACTTATACCTGGGGAACGATTCCGCTGATTATCAGCTGATGGCAGTAACCGCCCTTAAACTTTATGACACAATGCAGGCCCTGCAGCTGGACTATAACAGCCGCAGTCCGATAGCGGCGACGGGAGCGGCTCTCGATGCTGTCGCGAAGTTAAACGGTATCAAGCGGAAAGCCGCTCAGTTTTCGTCATGCTCCTGCACGCTCACCGGCACGCCTGGTACTGTGATAAACAATGGCATAGTCCAGGACATCGGCGGCAATAAATGGGATCTGCCTGCAACAGTAACAATCGGAAGCGGCGGGACCGTAACAGTATCAGCTCAATGCGAGGCTCCTGGAGCAATAACGGCACTCTCGGGAGATATTACGACTATCAGCACCCCGACATCGGGCTGGATATCAGTTACAAATACGGCGGCAGCAGTCGGACAGAATGCCGAGACGGATGCTGAGCTGCGGACAAGGGCGGCATTGAGCATGCAGATACCCTCTCAGTCAGCCTTTGCCGGCACTATAGCGGCGATAGCTGCATTACCGGGAATAGGGCGATACAGAGCCTATGAGGGGCCAAGGGGCGGCTTCCCGGCTCATTCTATCGGGTGCATTGTAGAAGGGGGCGTGGACGCTGACATTGCCCAGGCTATTTATAACAACAAAACAATCGGCTGTGCAACGGTTGGGGGCATAGGAGTATACGTCAACGATGCCGTATATGGAGTGCCGGCAGAGATACGGTTCAGCCGTCCGGTCGACGTGCCCATATATGCAAAGGTACAGATTTATCCTTTAACCAATACAGGCTCGAGTGCGAATATCATTGCAAGTGTCAAAACTCTGATCGCGAATTATCTCAGCAGCCTACAGATCGGAGATAGCGTCGCGGTATCATCACTCTACATCATAATCGGCAGCATGATTTCCGACATAACAAAACCTGATTTTTCCATCTCACTAATCCAGATCGGAAGAAATCCAGACGGGAGCGATCTGGATATACATGACGTATCACTGGCATCCGTCGAGGTTGCAACGGGTGACGCTAACAATATAACGGTGGTAGTGGAATAATGGCGATAGCCGATTTCCCTATAGGCAGCGCTCCGATCGGAGGGGTAGTAATCAGCCCCGGAATTTCTCCGGCTTCCGATCCGATAAAATACTATACAGGGCTCATAACCTCTCAATATCAGAATTCCCAAAAATTCATGGCATGGGTTGAGTCGATCGTTACGAAGATCGAGGATATTAATTTTCTGGCAAGGAGCATGTATAGCGCCTTTGATCTTGATATGGCCACAGGGGCACAGCTCGATATCCTTGGACAGACAATTGGAATTAGCCGCACGTTAGTGTCTAAGGGCTACGGTGGGATCGGATATATGCCAAGCCTTTCTGATGATGATTATCGGCTGGTGCTAAAGGCGAGGGTGGCGCTCAACTCATGGGATGGCAAGAAAGACAGTCTACAGACAATATGGCAAGAGCTTTTCCCTTTCTGGGATCTCATGATATCCGACACTCAGTACATGGATATGTGGGTGACGCTCGTAAGCTCTTCTCCTCGCCTTGATCTGGAGACATTTCTTTTTAACGGTAAAATCATCCCGCAGCCGGAAGGTATAGGCATCTATTATTTTCGGAGTTCTCACTTGGCTGTTTTTGGATTCGACATGGATAACAGCTTTGTCACCGGGCTGGATGACGGGAACTGGGCTACGTCGGTCATAACAGCTCCCCCCGCTTTCGGTTTTGATTTTGCTGATAATTTTGTAAACGGGCTGGATTCTGGATATTGGCTTTAAAAAATAAAGAGTTGGAGGTAGTAATATGGTAGTTTTCGATATTCTGTTAAATAGTCTGAACCCCCTTACCCGGGTGGGTGCAGGGAAAAGAACAAGCGCGGGCGTAGCTACAGTTGCGGGATATAGTTCTCCTTTGGGAGGGGGGGGCTACACGATGCCTTCGGTCGGACAGGCCGGTGCGGCGGGAGCAAATAATTTCCTACAATGGAATCCTGCTAAAAACAATCAGGAGAACGATGCCGCATACGGGGCAGAAGGAGCCAGGCTCAATGGTGCAAGCGGCGGGCCCTTCCCGTCAAACCTGTTCAATAAAATAGCATATCAGCAGAGCACATTTATTACCGCGTTGGCAGCCGTGCTATCCGCTAAGGGCTACAACGCCTCTGACAGCGATATCAATGCCCTGATCGCATCGTTGAGCAACATCATGACGCAAAACGATCTTGCTAACGGTGCTTATACGGTGCTGAATGCTGCTCAGTCCGTAGCCAATGCCGTGATCGGTGCCGTGCCATGGGACAACGGGTATCAGACTACCCAAGGGTGGTACGATCCCTCACAGCCGACGAAGATAATAATTCCGCCTGGCGTGAATTTCGTTGCGGTATCGGCTCAGGCGGCATGGGCCGCAAACGGGACGGGCAGCAGGGGAATCGGGATCGCTGTGAATGGTAACCTGGTTATTGGGTGCCCTGTCTCGATGGGAGGAGCAGTGCCCGACTGGTACACAGTACAGAATCTGTCAGCTAATATCTATCCCGTAAAGGCAGGTGACTATTTCGAGCTGTGGAGATATCAGTCAAGCGGCGCCGCGCTGAACTTCGGCGATACGGTCATGACATGGCTTGTAGTCAATGCATGTGCATAAGGAGATATGATATGAAAAGAATAAAAAGTTTAGTTATAACTAAACTGCTATCAGCCTCGATCCTCACCATATTATTGTGTTCAGGCATATCCTTCGGGGCTATAACCCTCACAGGGTCGAACTTCGGGCAGAGCACGCTATCTGGAAACGTCTCCTCCGCAGCAACATCCTTCACGGTGGCTTCCGGGACCGCAAGCCGCTTCCCGGCAAGCGGCAATTTCAAGGTGGTCATATGGGCTAAGCTTTGCGGGACATCCCCTGTGGGATGCTCTCCTGAAATCGCTACTGCGACATACGCATCGGGCAATTCCTTCACCTTTGTATCTCGCGGGCAGGAGGGGACTTCTGCGCAGAGCTGGCTGTCGGCTGATTATGTGATGAATTCCGAGACCTGGGGACAGAAGCAGGAAATAATAAACGAGATAGCAGCGATAGAAGCCAATTCGATGACGTGGAGCGGGAATACCACAAAGGCGGCCTCCGTATCAGGGTCCCTGACAAATAACCATTTTATAAAAGCCGATGCCAGTGGAAATATCGTGGACGGCGGCCTACTGGGTACCGGAACCGTGACGGGGCCGGGAAGCTCTACAAACGGGTATATTCCAACGTGGAACGGTTCAGGGGGGACAGCCATCGGAACAGGGTACTTCGTTGATATCGATACCAACCTTGCCGCAGCCTCCATGGCTAATTTTTCGCCTCAAGGCGCTATCAAGGCTTACGTTGATAACAAATATACTTCTTTCACGTCAAATCCACAGCCATGGTATTTAACGCCGACTTCCCCCCCTTATATTAGTTACATGGTAAAAAATTCAGGATATTTAGCATATGGAGCCGGGGCAGTCTTCGCCCGCTGCATACTTCCTAATTCTATCAATAATGGCGATTATATTGACATTGTTGGGCATGCCGCTCCCGGATGGGGGGTTGCTCAGGATGTCTCAGGAAACAACATGACTCCGTGGCTAATCCGGTATGCAGCAAGTACGACTACGGCCTGCACAGGCATCGGATATACAAACCGATATGATACGGTGAGGCTCAGAGGGTTCGTCGCGTCGAGTGACTGGCAAGTGGCGACTAACTATGGCACGATAGCTTCTTACGCTGCATGGCAGGCATATGACTCATTCACAGACACGAGTGCCACTACTCTTAACTCGCATACGGAGGACTGTGCTCACAGATGGACAAAATACACCTCAGCGGGAAGCGGCACGGCTGCGATAAGTGGCAATCAGGTAGATCCCAGTTCCACGACGAGTTTCTACTACAGTTCGATCACGCCGGGTTCGGCTAATTACACGGTATCGGTAGACTGTTTTTCTACGTTGCCTACATCAGGGACTGATATTTGCGGGGCGGTAGGACGAGGTAATTCCTCGGCAAATACTTATTATTCGCTACAGTTCAGTAATTCTAATAGCCGATCTCCTTTAACATCGATATCCGTAACGGTGGCGGGGACGACTACTATTCTTTCTGCAACAACAGTTCCGCCTCTGTCAATCCCGTTGTCATCACCGTCTGGGGGCATAGTTAAAATATCTCTGACGATGGCAGGCACGTCAATCAGCGGGAACATGCACATATATACACCGCTTGCTGCAGCGGGAGATTATGCTTTTCTCCCGGTAACGGACAGCACCATATCTGCGGCGGGGGTAGCTGGAATCATGGGTAAAAATGTTACAGGCGGCATGAAGCTGGATAATTTTAGTGTCTATTAAATTCTCCTGCTGTGCGTGGGGATATTTTAGTTATCATCCCTTTTTCCCCAGCGCATGCGTTCTGACTTCCATAAATGCCATTATAAATTCAGCCGCTATTTGTGGACTAATTGAGTTGCCGGCCGCGCGTATAATGCCCACGTCTCCGGGTATCCTTGCAACCAGAGGGGCAAGTCCGGGTTTAATACGCCTTGTTTTCCCGTCTCTACATGGGATGAGAGTGTAGTTTGACCAGAAGTCGCCTGCACGTTTAACGGCCAGCTGTTCCGTTGCCATTGGCTCGGCCCCGCACAGTTCTCCGCATCCTGGACTGTCGGTGTGGCCCAGCCCGCCATTAGGCATTGATCCCGTAGTTTCAGTTTCGGTGATAGCTTTTCCGCTTTCGCCTTGAGGATATCCAGCGGTCCCCCTTCTCCGTCCGATGCACTCGGGTTTCTCCCCTCCCATGATCCAGTCGCATTCTGCGCCCTCGGAGTCGGCCACCCAAAAAAGTCGCTGTCTGATGTGCGGCGCCCCGATGCTCGCAGCGCACAGATCGCCCCCCCCCACGGCATATCCCAATGTTTCCAAATCAGAACGTACTCCAGCGAGCCATTGACGTCCATCCTTGCTCGCAACCTGCTCTCCAAAGACAACTGGAGTCTTGCGCTCCGCAATGAGGCGTTTAAGTTCAGGCCACAGGTGCCGGGGGTCGTCTTCTCCTTTGCCTTTTCCAGCAACGCTGAAGGGTTGGCATGGGCAACTTCCTGTCCAAACAGGTCTGGTTGTGGGCCATCCTGCATATTGCAAGGCGAGGGGCCAGCCCCCGATTCCAGCAAAGAAGTGACATTGTGTATATCCTCTGACATCATTTTTAGTTACCTCCTGAATTGGGCGGCTATCAACATCACCGGGCGGCAATAATCCAGCTGTTATTAATCTCTTCAGCCATTGAGCTACGAAAGGCTCATGGTCGTTGTAGTAGTTCAATATCTACCTTCAGCAAACATAAACCGGCACCCCCGTTATCTCCATAATCTCCCTCTTGAATCTCATCTCATCACTGTTGCCCGAACTCATATGGAGCAGATATATCTTTTCTAATTTGCTGAGGTCATTGGCCTTCAGCATTCCCTTGAGTGTTTCGAGTGACAGATGTGAGCGCCTTGTCCGGTGTCCTACGATTGCCGGGAGTGCTCCTCTCTGGATGTTGTAAGCTAGAATATCATCAGCAAAATTGCACTCTACTGCGATCACGCTCAAGTCCTTAAACTTAACAGGAGAATAAGCCGTGTCTGTCATAAACAAACAGGCTTCTTTATTTACGCTCGACATATAAAACCCAAGTGAGCCTTCGGTATCGTGGATTGTTGAAAATGGGAGTATTGACCACGATCCGATAGTAAATTGCTTTCCGTCCGATATCTCATTTGCCCTATGAGGAGGCACCTTTAATGCGTTAAAAGTTCCCCTAGATGCATAGATATCAAGCCCTGCCTTTGCAGCATCAGCAGCCCCTTTAGCATGATCGAGGTGAAAATGTGTAAGGCATACCGCAGATATTTCAGAAGTTTTGAACGACAGAGACTCCCTGATCTTGCGCCAGGGAAGCCCGCATTCGAGCATGATTGTCGTTATGCCGTCTGAGACGGTGTAGAGGTTTCCGGAACTGCTGGAGGCGTATGGGGTGAAAGTTATCATATCCTTGCAAACTCCCCATGAAACTCTACTGCAGCTTGCTTGTAAGCCTCTGAGGCAAGTTCCGGAGTTTTAAAGCCACCTAAGTATTTATAGACACTATCGGTTTTAATTCGCGCAATCCATCTCCGATCTTTTTTATCCCAAGAAACTCCCTTGAATCCAGACTTATTGTTGCACTGTTTTCCCTTGTTCCGATTATTCTCGGAATTAGTGCATCTCCTTAAATTCTCCCTTCTGTTATCAAGGCCATTGCCGTTGCGGTGGTCAGTTTGAGGATCTCCGGCCCCAAGTCCAAGGATAAAGCGATGCATAAGCTGACCTCTGCTAGTATGGGCGTAACAAGTGCCTCGCTTCCTCGGATAGAATGGATACCATTTTAATTGGCTCACCTTTTCATAGTCCTCATCATCAACTATTGCAAATTTACCTTGCGTAAGCGGAATATGCTTCATCTAAAACTTTGGACCTTTCTTGTTCGGCTGCGATGCCTTAACCTCTCCCGCATCATCCCCGAACTCCGGACATCCAGCCCTCTCCTTGCAAGTGCCCTGACAATAAGAAACAAACATTTCATCGCCATTCCTCGCTGGGCACTTTACGGACTGAGGTTCTGGCGCACCTTCAGATATGGTTACTGTTCCCGGCTCTGTGTGCTCAATCTCGATGACGGGGCCGGTATTGGCAACTTCCTTGATATGGCTGCTGACGACCTCGGCATCAATATAGTCAGACTCCTGTTGGACAGCCAGGAAAGACGAGCTTACCTTTTGAGGGTCAATCGGTATCTTGTCTGTTGTCCGGTGAACGAGTGTTTTGTATTTCATCTCGTCGCGGTAAGGCTTCCAGAACTTGTCGCTTCCGGCCTTGGCCTCAGATTTCTTGAAATCTTTATCCGTAACGAGAATGAGCTGGTTTCTCTTCGGGTCTGTGTATTCGATATATCCAAAACCTCCGACAACCTCGCCACGATCAAAAGGCGTATCCGCAACCTCGAATTCGTAGCTTTCAATGTCGCAGCCAATCCTCTTTTTGATAGGACGGAACTTGTCTTTTTCATATACAAGCTCATATCTCACGTCCACGGGGGGATCGATAGCCATGGCTCGGCGGTAAAAATCCTCACCCTTATAGCCGATCCTCAGGTCAAGGTCATACTTCTGTGTACGGCTGTTAAGGTATGCGATCGGATAGATCGTCGCAGGAATGAGGGCATCAAGCCCAAGGTCTACCCTGTGCATGGCGTCGGTCGCCAGCTTCGTCATGTTGATATTGGCCCACGCAATCGCCGGCTTGCTTTTGTCCGTTCTCTTCGATTCCGCCTCATTCAGTGAAGCGTCAATCTTCAAGAAAAGATGCTGGGCCAGCCGCTTCTGGTAGGGCGTAAGCTGGATATTCTTTGCAATACTGCCGAACTCTCTTACGACCGCATTTGTGAACCGCTCCGACATCGTAGGTTCACTCTTCTGGACTGCCTGATCCTTGTCGCCTGCCTTGACGAGCTCTGTTACCTTCTTCTGCTCTGCTGTTGCTGTTGATGCCATGATGTTCTCTCCTTTTGTTAAAATGGTTATTTAAAACGGCTCAAGGTCCGTTGTCTCTTCGGGCGGGTATCCGTCTACCCCGGAGGTATCACCTTCCCCTGCATCATGCGCCTTGATTGCTGCCCTTACCGCATCCTCAGTCTCCTTATCGAGCTTGACGATAGGAGCGTATTTCTTTGCGCCTCCGCTGGTCGTGTAAGCCCTCTGCGGCAGGCTGATGAAGTCATATGGTCCCTTTGCTCCGGTCCCCTGTTTGCGCTGACAGCCGATAATCGTAACGCCGCCTATTGTTACGTCGTACCACGTTCCTCCATTATTCACTGTGCTGGTTACTGTGATATTCATGCCGCTGCCCCCACAGCAGTTGCCGCAGTCTCGACCCTCAGAACTGAGTCCCTCTCCGATACAATCAGCCGTATCATCTGGCAATCAGGGTGCAGTAGATCAACCACGGACTCGGCATTATCCACAAAAACGGGGCAGGACATAGAATAATAATGCTGCAGAGTTTTTATGATATCCAGTCCGGCATTTGTTCGGGCTGCAGAGTTTAACCCTGAGTTAAAGCCCACGCCGCCCGAGGTAATTTCACAACACTGCTCGATTCCGCCATTGATGTTTTGAGAAAACAATTTAAAACGAGTTATCTCAAACTTGCTGTTTATTCTTTTGCTGAGAAGATCCACCTTCTGCTTAATGAAAAGCTCTGTCAAGAACAGCTCAGCCTCAAGCTTCTCAAACTCTGCAGCAAGGGTCTTTTCCTCAGCCATAAGGGTTTGTATTCTCTTTTCCCCGGCCTCACGCCTGGTGAAGCGGTCGACCTTCTCCTTAGCTGCATCAAGCTCGCCCTGCAGAATGGTGATATCTGCTTTTATCTTGTCAGCGTCCTGAGTTCTGCCGTCCTTCTCGGCCTGAATGGATGCCTCAAGCTCCGCTTTTGCGTCGAGGAGCTCCGCGCGGCCAAAGATCATACTGTAATCCTCGGCGGTTTTGCGGATCGCGTCACGGTCGGCTTTGTGTTCGGCGAGGAGGATTTCGTTCTCTGCAATGACAGCCTTGGTGATCTCAAGGTCCTTCGTGAGCGTTTCAATCTCTTCCGTGATCCTCTTCTTTTCAGCGGCAAGTGTAGTGCCCCTGGCTTCGGTATCCTCAAGCCTCTGAGCCTTACTGAGATTGAAAGTCTTGGTTTCGTTGTACTTATAATTTGTGTACATCTCAAGAGCCTTGCGGTGTGCCTCCTCCACTTCAGCAGCGGGGAGACTCTGACCGCAGGCAGCGCAAACTTCTTTCACGTCATCTTTGAAGTCCGGAATATACAGCGATTCGTCACTAATTGCGGTCCATTTCTCACGCAACATTGTCAGCTCAGCTTCGATTCTCGGGAGCTGAAACTGTTTGCGGGATATTTCGCCTTCGGTCTCGATAATGTATTTCTTTTGATTTGTTATGGTGCTGGTTACTTGTGAAACATGGCTATCCAGGCGGTCCCCGGTCTTCATCGTCTCGCCATAATGTGTGCGCTCGATCTTCAGAATGTCAGCATTGACCTCAGCCAGCTTCTTTGAGAGCCCGGCGATAGAGCCTCCGGTGTCGATGCCCTGGAGCTTGAGCTTCTTTTCATTAAGGGCATAATCAAAGTTCTCTATCTTTGCTGATATCTCTGATCTATCCAGCCCCGTGAGGTCGGGAAGGCCCCTCTTCACCTCGTCTATCCTTACGGGTATTTTCTCAAGCTCCTTATTTATTTCCGTCCGGCGAGCCGCGACAACCTTCCGGTGATCGTCAATGCTTCTCTTCCCCATGATCGCGGAGAGCTTAGCGAGTTTATCATCTGAGGCGATAACGTCCTGGTCGCTGATGTCGCCGCAGATCTCCAGGAGCAAAGAGCGCTGTTTCTGCCAATGAAGAGCCGGGAAAGCCGTTGGACTTGTCAGGAGCCTAAACGTATCCTCGGACCCTACGATCTCAGTAATGCGAGACTGAAAGTCCTTTTTCTGGCAAGGAACGCCGTCAACGGAATAATCAACGGTATGCCCTGTAAATGTCGCCTGAGCTTGACCGCGCTTCTTGGTCCATTGTTCTCGGTAAGTCTTTTTGAGAGCAACCCTATAGGCTTGCAAGGGGGCTTCGCTATCAGAGATTCCAAGTAACGCCTCGACAGAATGTTCGAGCCCGTGCTCCTCGTTCCCCTGAGCGTCAAGGTTCTTTATCTCAAAGTCACTTCGGCCGAGGCTGTCCTTGTCGAACAGGAGCCAGCTGAAGGCAGATGCCAGCCTTGTTTTACCTTTACCGTTTGCAGCGTAGACGTTGGTATCCTCACCGTCAGCGGTGATTGTGCCGGAGCCGCTCTGGAAGTCCCTTAGTGTCAGCTTGATAAGCCGGATCGTTTTCATCCTGCAGCGTCCTCCTTTTCAGCGGCCGGCACGAATGCAACCTCGATCTGATTCAGATATGAATCTCTTGTAATGCTCATCTCATGCCCCAGGGGGATAACCGGCGTGAACCGGTTGGTAACTGATTCCATGACGATCTTGTCAATGTCCTGTTTTGATAAAATGAACTTCATGATTCTCTCTCCTCCTCTTTTTTATTGTTAATAATCATCTCGTCGATTTTCGCGCCGCACCAGATGCAGTATGTTTGCCCTGTTGGGGATGTGATGGCCGGATGGCAGGGCATAAGCTGTTTGCCGTGCCTGTTTACTATACCTACTGATTCTTTTAATTTTGAGACTAACAAGATAAGTCTCCTCGGGGGTTTGAGCCGCATCGAGGTTGTTAAGAGAGGTTTCTAAGCTCACCACACTGTCCCCTTCCCTCTTGGGACTGTTTAATGCAGGACGATACATTGTCCTGTTACCGGCATCACTCCGGCAAAGAGCCACAGAGCTACAGACTTGCGGAGCATCCGTAGGTGTGTCGGTTTTAAACCTTCTCTCCCTTAACTTCTGCATTGACAACTACCTGTGCCCCCTTGTCAACCAGACCTGCCCGATGTTCTGAACAAGCCCCCACTAAAACCGCTACCGTGGTTTAGTGGCGGGTGATTGACTTCTTAACCCCCTTATGCCATTTGTAGGATTTGCAACATGGGCATTGCCTCGGTAGTTCAGTCCTCGGTGTCCACTGATGTTTGCACTTCTGGCACTTGCATTGTTTCATGGGGTTTGTTCTCCTTCAATTTCACATTTTTATGCTTCGACAATTTCACCTTCAAATCTTCGGGATGAATTATCTCTATCCCGGTGATGGTGATAATTTTTCTGGTTGAGCTTCCCCGCATCTCGCCTACCTGTGAGCTT